>Ga0116231_10002828_pt1 | contig 36175 bp, 26 predicted proteins | sample S1TSphgellanicum_2_FD_89695 | JGI IMG/M metagenome (GOLD analysis project Ga0116231, IMG submission 89695) | Host-associated microbial communities from peat moss isolated from Minnesota, USA - S1T2_Fd - Sphagnum magellanicum MG | ecosystem: Host-associated > Plants > Peat moss > Unclassified...
GGGTGTTCTTGGTGTCATTGGAAAGATCTTGAAACGTAGATATCGAAAATGCCCTCGCATTGGCAATTCGGACATCTGCAGCCCAAGTTATGGGCAAAAGAAGGGCCGGGAGTCAAACTGGCAGTTTGTGTTGAACATACTAGCATCTACACCAAAGTGCTTGTTGTTTTGCATACCTTTGAGGTTCTTGGCAATACATTTTTCATTTCATTATTCCACCCACAATTCTTTTTTGTTTGAATGTCTTGTTACTTTTCAATTTGGTACTTGTTTTTTCTTAGATTTTGTAGATTAAACTTGATTGCTTGTAATTAATTTGTATGGTTTTGACTTCAGAACACTATATGAGCTTGCCTAATTTTGACCATGTTTGAAATGAACAAGGAATGCTCACAAATAAATGTATTTGTTATTTCCAATGTTTGTTTGTCTCTTTAGGCTTCACATGCATTCCAATGCACCTTTGGATTTGGTTACAAATAGGTTACACATAGGTATGCATAGGTACATATAGGTATGCCTAGGTACATAGAGCCACACCTAGGTTAGGCATAAGTACACATAGGTACACCTACTTAAATACCGAGGTTATGCATAAGCTACACCCATAGGTATGCATAAGTATACATAGGTACAACCTTATACCTAGGTATAAACCTAGGTCATATGTATGTTAAGCTAGGTTGTATGTATGTAAGTTATTTCATACATAGGTCATGCATAGGTTACAACCTAGAGCCTATCTACGACCTGACCTACCTAGGTCATACATAGGGTAGAATAGGCTAGGACATCATATGTGGGGTTTAAGACATCGTATATGTGTAGGTTATAATGTTGTATGTAGGCTAGGCCATACGTACATAAGCTAGGTCATTTGTATGTAGGCTAGGTTTTACATACATATGCTAGGGCGTATGCATGTAGGTTAGGTTGTATGTACATATGTACATAGACTATGTCATAGGTATGTAAGCTAGCACTATGGGAAATCATTGTCCTATGCAATTAAAAAATGTCCTTTACAATTAGTTTGCAATTCAAATTAATTATAAAGGACATTTTTTAATTGCATAGGACAAGTTGCAAAGGACATTATTTCTCATAATATAGGTTGTATGTACATAAATTAGGTCATGAGTATGTAGGCTAGGTTGTATGTAGGTCATACATATGTAGGCTAGTACATTGTGCATAGGCTAGGTTTCACATACATATGCTAGGTCATCTAGTATGTTAGTTAGGTCATATGTAAGTCATACATAAACTACAACTTAAACTACCTAGGTCATACAAAGGTTAGGCTAAGCAACTAGGAGGTTGTACATACATTAAGTGGTATTTATGTAGGCTAGGTCATACATAAACCATAGGTCTTTAAACTAGGTTGTATGTAGGCCTTTAGGCTAAACTAAATTTTACATATGTAACCTAGGTCATACATACATTGCTATGTTAGCCTATTTAATTAGGTATGCTTAGGTCTACATAAGTTATTGTAGGTCATATTAAGTAGGCCTAAACATAGGTTAGTTTAGTTAAATTAGCCTAGGTTGATGTAAATAAGCCTAGGATAATCTAGATAAACATTAAAATAAATTAGGTCAACCTAGGTAGGCCTACCTAGGTTAACATATGTTTAAATCTAAAATAATCAAATATTATACTTGAAGTTAGTTTAGTTTAAGCTACTTAAGTTGTTAAAAATTAGAAATGTTCACAATAATATGGTGAAATTTATTATTACATTAAAAAATATGGGGCAATGGTTAAAGATTTGAACCCTAAATGTGAAGGTGAAGGGTTCAAGCCCTCACACTTGTCAATTACTTGTATTAGATTGCTTAGCTTGGTAGTTACGTTTAGGTTCCTATCCTAGGTTCATTTCTTTCATAGGTAGCCCATGTTGTTGAAGCCTAAAGTAATTAGCCTAGGCTACCCAAGTGGCAATATAACATTAAACCATGTTTGTACATATATGAACCAGTTATACAATGGATTAATCTACTAAGCAGCTAATGTATACAAGGGTGGTTGTGTGGAAAGTGTGTGGACATGTTGCCATGCAACTTGAATCATAGTCCAATCCACTATACATGGTCTAAACTAGTCTAGTAATTTTTTTGCAATATAACGAAAATTGGGTGGAATGTAGAGTGACCTAGGTCAAAAATTTGTAATAATGGTATAATAACTAAATGAATATTATACACATTATGTCTACATCAAATTTTTGCTATGTTTATAGGTAATCTTATCTTTGATTGGCGTTAATGAGAATGGACACTTGAAGAATGTAGTAGTTTGTAGGTTTCTATTTTGAAACATAGCAAGAAGACATTTGTTTTAACTAATGATGTGTGTTGGCTTTTGATGGTAGTCAACATCCACAATTTGTTGCATTAGAAGCACAAATATCTTGAACGGAACTTGTGTTTTTAAACCTTCATAACTCCCTTATGGTAGCTACCCCTTTTATGGCATGTGATGGAATGTTCCTAATTTCTAACTCCTTCCATGGTCTAGATCTAAAAGTATATGTTGTTGATGGCTTGGACCCATTTGACAATTCAAGACCCCTTCAAGTATAAATGTGTTTTTCTCTCTTTATTTTCCACCCACTTCATTGCATGTTCTTGGGATGACCTTTCCTTCCCCTTGTTTTATTTCCTTGGAAATGAAATTCTTTGTTGAACTTTTCAAAATAAAAATAAAAATGCATATATTGAAATTATCAAGTCAAAAGACACATAAGGGATGATTAGATAGTCTAGTAAGAACAAATACTTTAACAATACACAATGGTGAATTTCAATTGTTACACTTTAACATGTAGATGACTATGACATCCAATTCTATATTTTTGGCTTTAAATAAGTGGGTTTTACTTACAAAGGAAAATCTCTTTGTTTTTTGAGGTTCTTTCATTTTCATATTTGAATAAAGGTCCACATTTTTTCCCTTTAATGTAAGTTTCATTCACATTGTGAAGGATCCACCACTAGTTGTGTTTCTCACTTTTATGGATTATAATAATCAAATAACAAAATATCAATAACATTCACAATGTAGAAAAAAAGATTTTTTTTTCATAACTCTATAATAAGTTTCTCAAAAACACATTTGTTTTGTAGTTAAGTCGAAAGAATAAATTTCAAAATTATCATAAGAAAATTCTTCAAATAAAAATAAGAAAAACCTCCCAATTTGTTGGCCCTAGCTTGTAAGGCAAGGATATTGTGTTGAGAATCATTATAAAATATAATAGGTTCATGGGATTTTGCCCCTTAGAAACTAGGTGAGATGATTCATTTTAATTCGGTTGTAAAAAATTCACATTCATCTTTTGATATTTTATTTTCTATGTCACCCCCTCAAATGTGCACCCATCCCCAAGTGATTTTGTCACCAACCCATAACCCACAAAACTAAATATGAAATTGCTTTCTCCAAAAATGATTATGGCACTCATCATATGCAAAAATTCATGTAATATTTTCAAAATGTGACAATGTGAAAACATTTAAATACATGTGTCATGATGAGTCTTTTTCTTTTTGTTTGAAATTTTGCACAAATGTCAAAAATAAATACAGAAAGGGAATATTTGATCACTTTTTTTTTGAAAAAAAAGTCATTAGATTTGAAAAAAAATTGAAAACCATGTTGTGACATTTCCCTATTGATTTTGATTTGGTAACAATTTTTTAAATGTTTAGATAGGTTCCTAGAACATGTCATCATTTAATTTGAGATCCCTTTTGGGTTCCTCATAACTAATGTGATGTAAAAAAATGAAAAAAATTCATGAGAATTTTTCTTTTACAACATGATGATGATGTGCATTAGTTTAAAAAAAATTTCTCCTAGCTATGACCAATTTATTATACAGTATCAATTGTTGATATTAAATTAATGGCAAGGCCATTGTGTACAACACACCTTGTTTCAAGAACATTTGCAAATTTTTTTGTAAAAGAATTCATGAAATTTGTCATAAGAAGAACCATTAAAATTATGTAAGAAAAGTTATCACAATTCATCTTCGAATCACCTCATGTTGCCATGGTATATCAAATGGATGAGACCACATGATTTACTTCACACTTATGTCATAACTATACTTCCATCAAATATGGTTTATTCACCATGAATAGGTGTGAAAAATGTTGTGATGTTGTAAACCTTATCTTCTTGTAGTGTTACAAAGTAAAATCGATAAGTATGAGAGCACATGCAAAATTTCAGTTATATATGTGATTACTACACCTGTCAAAGTTTAGAGGAGTGCAATACCTTGCCCAATTGTAGTATTAAACAATGCTCCACCATGCCAATAAACACCAACATGTCCCTTTAGAATCCAATGCAAGATTGCAACATTTGCACTTACATGTGTAATCACAACCAAAATCTATAGCCACAAGCACCAATAGGGTTCAAAGGGTTCAAATGAGTGTTAACTAGAAGCACAAAATGTTTTCATCGAAGTTGTCATGAATATTAGTTGGAATTGAAAAAAGTTTTCATACATCATCTATCAAAACGACACAACCTGGAATTGAAAAAGTCTTCATCCCTCACCTTTTAAAATGACACGACTTGTCCACATCGGGTATCTTGGTCCATGTGCACACTAATCCCTTTGGGATTTGAAGAACTTTTTTGATAGACATGTATGATTTTATAGTGTGTCACATGATGGGCTAGAAAAGAATTGTTCCAGTTTTCTTGATAGGAGTAGGTATTTTTTTTGACATGCATTTGACATGTGGTGAGTGCAAAAAATCAACCTTGTTGGTGAACAATCCAAAAATGACATAGCATTAATCGACAACACATATACAACTCTCTTTTTTCCTTGCTTCTTTCCTGTTTCTTAGAAAAGAAATATTTCCATGGGAACGTGGGAACATATAAAATTGGGGAGCTCCGCCAGCATAACGGCCTAGGGTTCTTCTGCTGGGGGAGATCCCTCAAAATACACATAGAAATCGAAAGGGAGTTGTTTACGTATCTTTCAGGAACACAGTAGAGAATTTTTGATGGAGAGATTCTCTCTGTTCAGAGTGCAGGCTAGCAGTTCTTGGTTCCTAGCAAGCATGTGAGACATGACCAATTGACATAGCATCCGCCTAATTGCATTTCAATATAGAGAGTAGTACAAGCCTTCCCTGAAAGTGCAATGGCAAATGGAATTGTGAATTTTCTTCACCCCAAATAACCAATCTTGTTCTGGGCCATGTTAGTTTGACCGACTAACGCTAGCCATGCCATGTAGGTTTCTAGTGATGTACGTGACATGTGCTGGAATGTGCATTCCAATAGAGGGAAGGATCCCGCAGGTGAATTGTGGAATGTGCATTTGAAAGGATCCTGCAGGTGAATTGTGCTGCTGAAATGTGCATTCCAATAGAGGGAAGGATCCCGCAGATGAATTGTGCTGCTGGAATGTGCATTCCAATAGAGGGAAGGATCCCGCAGGTGAATTGTGCTGTTGGAATGTGCATTCCAATAGAGGATTTGATCCCGCACGTGAATTGTGCTGCTGGAATGTGCATTCCAATAGAGGGAAGAATCCCGCAGGTGAATTGTGCTGTACATCATCCACAAGAGTGTCATCAATTTGTGCAGGGTGGGCACTGGTCAATGGTGTCTGTAGCACAGATAACGGCATTGGCAGCACAACAAGCTCTTGTGTCAAAAGGTTGTGCAAAACGGAAGTCCAGACACTGGCAGCAGTGCATGGACCACATTGCAATTAAAAGCAGGGTTCTAGTCTCACCCAGCACATCTCTACTTAAATGCAGCTTGACTCTCAAACTTCCAGGTTCCTACATGAAAAAATAACTCTGAGAAGACCAACACATGTTTTGATGTCACAAAGAAGAGGAATATGGCAAGTGATGCAGCTTCACCAATTCACTCTTGAGTACCACAGAAGATTCTCAACCATAACCATCAGTTGCCAACAGACTGATGCAGTTGCAAAATCTCAGGCACTGAAAAATCCGAGGATGACATTTGCAAAAGAAGTGGATCACAAGAGTGGACCCAAATTCAGGCCATTCAGATAGAGGGCAGGTTATTAGATTGGGGCAAGCAAAATGAGCACATGCTAGTGGAACTAGGTACAGGCAGGTTGAGTGGAACACATGAAACTGTGCAAATGGATTTGGATGCCTCTGAAGTCAGGGATTGCACAGGGAGACAAGGAAACAAAGGAGACTCCTGAGGAAATCATGCTCTTATGCCTGGCTCCTGAAAGAAATGCTCTTATGCTCTCCAGTGAGGTGGAAGTAAGTCAGTTCTGGGCAGTGGAGATGGGATAGAAAGGTTCTCAAAGTGAGTGTAGCACAATTGTTCAGTGAAGTACTACCACTCTGTGCTGCATAGGAAGCCACATGTGTAAATGTGTTGGAGATACTAACTCAGGGCACCTGAACAGAGTAACATCATCAAATGCATGGTCAAATATTGGATCCTTCAGCAATGTTTCCGATTAGAATCAGATGGGCTTCTTTTTCAACCTCTTTGGATGCAAGCGATGCTGGAAATCTCTTCAAAGGAGACTTCTGGATGCAGAGAATGGGAAGTTCTGTAGTGCAGAGTCTGCTGATTAGTCCTCAGTAAATCAGCAATTTCTTTAAAGAGATTGCCCATGAGAAATCTTCAATCCCTGCTTGTTTGTTGTGTGAGGTGATTGCTACATCATCATAATTTTAATGGCTCCAACGGGGAAGATCTCTTCTGTCACTGGGCAATGTACAACTGGGCAAGTGTCTTGACAGTCTCAGGTTTCCACATTCTGTTGATTGTTGATATTTGTTGGGTCTTAGGGATGATGGGTGCTGTATTCATTAGTTGGTGAAATGACATGTGGGATGGGAGGATGGATTGTGTGCAATTTCAGGGTTGCAGGAAATGGAAATATCATGAACTTCTTGTGGGGCATCATTCAACTATGGAACTGCATGATGACCCCTGGAGCTCCTCAAGTCTTTGTTGTTGCTCAATGTGACTTATATTGTTGGAGAGTTGTTGGAAGATCAGATTGCTCTCGCCTGATAAACTCCAAGCTCATAAACTTATGTGTCTCTGTATATACCATGGGTGATTTTGTTTGTTATTTGTGCACCATATCAAGGCTTCCATTAGATGGAAATGCTCAACTGCCAGAAACCTTGAAGGGGAGTAAGAGTGTCCTTGAAATTGAGTAGTTTGCAAAAGGTTGGTCAAATATTTTTGCCTTCAACTCAAGTCTTGAGATTATTTGGTTGAGTATGTCTGGTCATCCATCTTGCAGCTTAGGAAATAGCAGAGGAGGAAGATGAGCTGCTTGGGGTGGAACATCTTTGGAGTTGGCTGGGTGAGCTTTTGGATGGTACGATTTTACATAGGCTGTGAACACTACTGCAGCAGCAGAGTTATTTTGCCATCTGAATATTCTGAGGGTGAATTGCAGGCCAAAGGCAAATATTTCCAGAGCAGAGGGAGATTCAATCAGGGCACACCAAGTTCATGCCTATTTTAAGAGATGGGTACAATGCTTTCTTTGACAGCAATCAAGAGAGAAGTTGTCTTGTTGAGGTACCGCAGGGTGTCTCCTGTAGGGTCTCACCATTCTTTTTAGAAAATCTGAAGAAAACTACTGAAGCAAACTGCACAGATCTTTGCTGTGAGTCAATATTGCTAGCATTAGAGTTGATATAAATTTAGCAGTTAATCCTTTGCAAGACCATTTTGTGGAAGGTTCTGCTGTTGAGAAAGCTTAAGCCATAGAATTTGGTTGTGTGAGAAGGATATCATCAAGAGAATATTGATAAACCTGCACTCTGTTGGGTCCAATATTGGGTCCATTGGATCCACTCCTGTTGGTAAAAACTGGAAATTGCAATCACCCACGTTTGGAACCATCTTTCCACCATAGGGAATCCTGCCCTACACAATGGATAAAAAATGGCTGTAGCTTTTGATGACTACAAATTGCACATATTGGCAATCCAGGTTAAGCAGCTTGAGCTTCATGCAAGAAGATCACCACTTCACACCTGAGTGCAATGGTTGGGGATGTGCTCAGCAGTTTTTTTTGGGGGGCAAATTTTCACCACTTGGCCATGAAAAGAGTCCCAGTGCAACTCATGTACCAAGGATTTTTGTGCAAAAAAATGCACCGAAAGACATCAGATTTTGAGAAAAAAACTCCTGAACTTGTCACATTTAGACACTGGGTTCCAGCAGGTTGCAAAAATATAGCAAGATTCTTAAAATTTTCTACTTTCCTCATTGTAACTCAAATTTGTCTAATTCCTCTTGTGGATGATTGCTAGTGTGGATACATCACAGAATTGGGGGAAAAAATCCCTGGATGTGCTGCAAGCTTCTTCTATCATGTAAGTTGATCATTGAGAGAACTTCCATTAGAAATCTGAAATTCTGTTGCAGAAAGAAATTTCCACTAGTCCTTTTGAGCCCCATAGTACCACTCACACTTTGTTTTTCCAGGCAGAAGCATACCTAATGATGTGGCCAAAAGCAATTGTTCCCATGTACTTCCAACAATCTTTTGCTGTTTTTGCAAGCAGATATTTGTGATTCTCATTTCTAAGAAAAAATGAATGGGTTTAGGGTTTAGGGTTTCTGACATGTTGAGGTGAATGTTGAGGCAGCTGACCATTTACAATTTTTTTTGTTTGATTTTTTATTTTGATTTTCTCTCCAGAAATACATTTATCAAAAGACAGCCCAACAATTCTTCAAACAAGTTTTGCTGTAGTATGAGGTTTTTGGAAAATGTAAAAAAAAAATGAAAAAACATCATTCTTTTGAAGTAGTGTAAAAAAAAAACTGTTATGGTGAATGGAATGTTTTTATTAAATAAAACATAATTTGAAAAAAATATTGTGCAATTTTCTGAAAAATTAATTATATATGAAGGATAAACCTCTCAAATTAGGGTTCACATGACAATAATTGTCTACTCATCATCATCACTTGCCCATTCTATGAATTATTCTTTATATTTGGGATTGCATTTTTTTTTCTTTCAATATTAAACTATTGAATTTGAATACTAAACATGCAATCCTTTCAAATTTTACCCTATTTCATTTTTGCTATGTATAAATTAAAATGTGCTTTGATTTCTTTCACATGTAGATGCTACCCTAACTTAACCATTAGGAAATCGCAAAATCGACATACTTTTTTTTTTCAAAATTTTAAAAAATGAAGCAAATAAAATCATAATCTTGCAATTTATTCAAAAATCTATTCACTTAAATATATATATATTTTTAAATGTTCAAATGAGTTTGAAGAAAATATTTTTGAAAAATATGAATCATTGAGAAATTTAAACATGTTAATTTATGATTCTTCTATTTTTAACTCCATTCATAATGTGATTGAACAAAATTAGGTAGCTAGGGTAAATAAATATATAGATAGTGTAGATAGGTCATAAGTAGGTAGCTAAATAAGTATATATGTAAGGTAAGTAAGTGGGTAGGTTGTTAACCATGGTAAATAAATATATAAGGCATGTAAGTAGATTTAGGGTAAGTAGTAGCACATCATGTGATGACATACAATTAAACATAATTGTTGTTATTGTATATAGGTATAATGTAATTTCAAATACAAAAGGGGGTGTTTTATTAAACAACTAAACATTTATTATGAATTTTTTCAATGGATCAACTTTATTTGAGTTTGGAAAATTATGTTCACCCATGGCATAGGGATTTGATTCTCCTTTGCTATTATATCCTTAATTAAGATTCTTAAACTCTCTAGGTATCAAAAGGTTCAATTTCTAGTAGCTTTTTGTCTTAGATGTCCTACTTGACTTCTTATATGAAAACCGGGGAGGTGGGGGGGGGGGTATATTTTTTTAAATAAGAAAAGGGGAGGTAGTGATTAGGGTATATATATCTAAATATCCAAATTTTAATATGTTTTAAAAGATAATTGAGGTGACATTAAATGAACACCAAGAGATAGAGGAGACATGAAAGCTTCTTTTTTGGTTTTATTATAAATATATATGTTCATTAATTGTTCGACTTTTTTACTCACAAAATCTGGAAACAATTGTTAAACACATGTTACACAATCAAATTCACAATATTTGTTCAAAACTTATTCACATTAAGATTATTAAATCACATTGACATTGTAAGAGAAAACAAAACCTTTCCAAATTAACAAGTAATTCATTTGATTTTTAAGCTACAAGTTGCCCCATTAGATTGTAGAATTAATGGAGAAGTAATTAAATTTAACATGGCTAGTCACATACATAGACATGTTTTGTAAATATGGGAGTTACAATTATTGGACACAATAAGGGTACCTAACTAATATAGATAATGGCATGCCTCTTTTAATTGCCAAACTAAAGGATGTAGTTAAGGTACCTATAAATTAATACAAGTAATGACATCTTTCTTTCAATTGCCAAATTATAAAACATAGTTAAGGTACTTAGTTAATATAAGTAATGGCATGTCATTTTCTATTATGCCCATATAAGTTCTAGCTAAGGATGTCAACTTTTAATCCATTTTGATTGGGCAAATGTTACATGTGCCATTCATGTTATGACCTTTTACCCAAAAAATATTTTTCTTCTACTAAAAAAAACCTAATTAACATGAACCTTTAAAAAAGCCATAATTATTGTAGTGCTAGGTAGCCCCTTCATAGCCCCTAAGTAGGTCCTTAAAGTATTTAAAATATTTTAAGCAACCCCTAGGTAGGCCCCTAAGTACATTAATTAGTTTAAGCAAGCCTTAAGTAGCCTAGGTAGCCATTATGTAGCCTTTAGGTACTTTAGCTAACCTAGGTAGCCTTTAGGTAGGCCCTTAAATACCTTAAATAACCTAGGTAGCCCCAAGGTAGCCTTTAAATAGCCTAAACAACCCCCATGTACTGAAGGCAACCCCTTTGTAACCGCTAAATAACACAGCAACCCTTTGGTAGCCCCTTAGATATATAGCCTAATTAACTTAGCAAATCCCTAGGTAGCCACTTGGAACCCTTAAGTAGCCTACATATCTTAAGGTAGGTTGAATATGTCATTTTGGTAGGTTAGAAAAAATGTTTATTAAATGTGAATTCATTTCATATTATGTAAAAAAAAGTTGGTGCAATGGTAAACACTTTGAACTTCAATGTTGAGGTTATGGTTGATTCTTTACTATTGCAACCTATTTACCATAGTTTAGGCTAGGTAATTTAAATCCTTATTCTAGGCTAGTATGTTTAGCCTAAACCAGCTAGGCTTCGACTAAGACCATGTTTTTAGCTTAAACAATTTCGGTTAGGTTGTTTAACCTAAATACCTTAGGCCAACTAGTTTAGGATAGGTGGTTTATCCTATATAGGCCATTTGGCACCATTTTTTCAACCTATAATTTGCCACATGTCAATATATTTCAATGTTTAAAAAACTTCCTAGGTTTTCACATTTTAATCATAAAACTAATTGCAAATGACCATGCACATAAGCATATGTCACTAAACATTTTAGTCAATTGTCAATGACTGTACCATGTATGGTAGAAGTTAGTTGGATGAAAATTGGGTGTAAGTTGCACCTTGACGTGATTATTGTTTTGACTTGGTGCCATGTAATATCTTATGTGACTAAAATTTTATGCAAATTTTCCAGAGCAATATAAAAGTTTGTAGTCACATGTAGCATTTAGTTTTGAAAAATAATGATTTATGATTGAAAAATCTAATTGTTAATATGCAAATTCCTTGTAGTATGTGGTTGCCAACTAGCACTCTACCAATGATTAGTTAGCATATCCAACTTTTTTACAACTAATTAATAACTATATTGTTCATTGTGAGGCAATTAAGAGACATGTCACACAACATTCTTTTGCATTTTGGCTTTTAATTCAAAGAATGAAACATTCAAGATAGAAAAACAAAATTTTCATTTTCATTTAAATAACACATGGAGTTAAAAAAATTGATTTTTTGTTGTTCATATCTTTGTTTAAGAAAAAAATTGTCTATTTTTTTTTTTTATTGATTGAAACCATCAAAGTTTTATTCTTGGTGGTTGTATGAAATTATAAGAGCTTTTAATTTTTGAGTGTAATGAATAGAAATATTCAAGTTCAACAGCCATGTTGTTTTGTGCATTTGCAATACCATTCATTATTCTTGTGCATTAAAATATTTTTGTTGTTAGATTGTTAGTTGTTGTATAATTAAAATGAATTATTGATTATGAACTTGGTGTAGGTCCCAAGTCATTCTAATTAAATAGACTTTATGCTAAAACAATAAAGGTGAAGGTAAATTTACATTTACATGTGAGAAAATTCAAGACCAATTTACTTCAATTTTGTTTATGACATCTTACTTTGAATTTAAATGTTTGTTTGTAAATGTAGAGTTTGTAATTTAATCATTTCATAGCTATTCATTGTGTTATTTATATTGCATTTCAATGATAAATTAATGGTGAGACTATATGTACATTGCTTGTTAGTTGCATTATGGTTGCAAAAGATTCCTACTTAGATTTAGAATATGAACATTAAATTATTTTTCACATTGCAATGATGTATTTTTACATTGATGTGCAAACATCATTTCACATTTGACAATTATCAAAATATAATTGAATTTTGAATAGAAACAAGGTGGACCTTATTCTTAACATTAAATAACATTAGATATTGGAAATGATAGTTAAGAACAATAATTCTAATAAGTTTGAAATTATCACCATAAATATAAATAAAGTATATACCATTGGAAGGACCAAATATCACCAAAAATGTTCATATGAATATTGTATTTTCCAACATTGAATATATATATATATTGGAGCAAGATGTTTGTCATTTATGCAGTGAATTTATGTAATGTGTTTCAAGATGTAAAATCATCATTGCCAATTCTAGTAAGTGCAAAATAATACCATCCATGAATGGACATTAGTAACAACATAGTTCTATCAACAAATTGATAAGTTGTAATTTAGAACTACACTAATTGAATCCAAATGATAACATAATACCATTGGAAAAAGCCATTAGTCTCAAGACACTAATTTGATAATGCATTAGTTATAATGGACATTAATAGATTTCAATTGTTGATGGATGAATGAAAAGCCACATAAACATTTCATTCATTTGTGAACATTTTACATGGGAAAATTATGTGGACACCTTAGTTGTAACATAGTTGCACCTATTTGCATGTACTTTTAATAAATATATGTTTCCATATGTGGTGAGGTCTGTTTGATGTAATTGTTACAAGTAGTCCTTATAATTCAGAAATTTAGTTGTAAGCCTAGTTTTAATCCTTTTTTTTCATATTGTAAACATGGTTCAAATTGGTTCCTCCAATATCCCGTTAGAAAGGTCTTGAAATGTAGATATTTAAAGTAGCTTACATTTTCCATTTGTAGTTGTGAACTTGGAATTATATTTTAAAAATTTGAAAAAATAATTAAAATTCAAATAAATTCAAATAAATTCCAAATTGATAATGCATCACAATGATGGAAAGATCTTGTCAAGGGCTAAAACTTGTAGTTTGAAGCTTTTCAATCCGATTTCATATGAGGGAATCATGAACCTACAAATTTGTAGGACTCATAATTTCGGAATTGTAACCATTGTGATGTATGCTTCACCATCAATCACATAATATATTATAAGGGAGAGAGTGATGACTTTTCCCAAGTTTGGGTTTGTTGTGACATGTAGTGTCGTGACGTACGGTGTCATAAGGGTGTAAATCCATAGTAAATTCTACTAAACAAAAAGACTAAAACCAACCGAAGGTAGAAATTATTCAACTAAAAAGATATGCACACAAATATATATACAATGCACAAGAGGAGGTTGAGATGAAAATTTCATGTATATTGACTTGCAAAGAAGGAAGAACATGTAATGTATGTAGACGGTGGCCGTGCAATGGCCGCCATGAGCATCTAGAAATCCAATCTAACTATGGAGGAAACTCTCTTGACAAAGGAATTCTAGAAAAACTAAAAAGAGAAAGGAAGGGCTTGGCTTTTTATACAACCGCCAACAAACTGAAACCTTAAGTACCTAATAACGTACAGTCATCTAAGACCGTACATTAACCCTAAAAGTGCACATGAACCCTAAAAGGCATGATGGGCATGCCCGTAATTGGCCATCATGTATGAGGCCATGTACGGGCATGACAACTATCGTGACATGCAATGTTGTGATGTATGGTGTTGTAAGGGTGTAAATCCATAGTAAACTCTACAAAACAAAAAGATTAAAACCAACCAAAGGTAGAAACTATTCAACCAAAAAGAGATGCACGCACATATATATACAATACACAAGAGGAGGTTGAGATGAAATTCTCATGTATCCCCCCCCTAAACCCGAGCTGGGAAAAGTGTGGCATGGTCTGAGTAGAAATCATAGTGCTGCAAAAGAACATGATGAATAATACCAAATGTCGATAGGAACTTGAATGAGCTCCGACTTGAAGTAGAAGAGATGGTATCCACCATTACAATTATCGCAAAACAACATCTAATGAGCATCATCTGTCCTCTGACATACTTGACATGGATAGTCAAGTGGAGGAATCCAAGTCCACTTGATGATGGTAGGGTCCAAATTTGGCAGCTGGTAGGGCACACAATTTTTGGAGTGATCCCGAATTGTGTGTTCGTTAGCTCTTTATAACTCCAACACACCAGAAGGCCTGATTACCTTAATCTTTAAAATAATGCGATTGGAAGAAATGTCTAGAGTATCATTAGGTTACCGTTGGAGATACATAAAGTCACCAACATCAAATTGTCTCACCTTAGGTTTGTAATTGCCACTTCGTGTGTGTGCATATCGTAAGGTGTCTTGATGTTGTGTAATGGATAAGTTCTCCATGGCCATGGGCATAACCTTCCAAAATAGAGCAGCCTTTTCTATAATGACCCTAGCCCAAGTGGCTGGGAGTCCAAGTCCATAACTTGGTCCATTTGAGTAGCAATGAAAGAGGGTGGAATGGGATGTCTCCCAAAAGGTAGAAAGTAAGGAGAGAAATGAGACAAAGAGGCGTGTTTGGACATCTTGTAACCCATGACAATGTAAGGGAAGGCCAGGTCCCAATCCTCTTTGTTCCTAGTGAGGCAAATCTTCCGAAGTCCCTTCTTGCACGTTTGAACCATCCTCTCTTCAAGGCCATAAGCTTGGGGATGATTTTTTGAAGTCCGATGATGGTCAATGAGAGCATGGTCAAGTAGGTCTGGAAATTCTCCCCTGAATTCTGATCCTTGATCAATAAGGCACTCAGCACAAGCCCCAAACCTACTTAGAACCTATTGTAAGAAAACTTGGTTGGTGTTGTTGATGACTTGTCTGGTAGCGCAAGAAGCTCAACCCACTTTGAAAAATGCTCAATCATAATCATGATGTAAACATTACCCTTGGAGGTTTGTGATAACTCTCCAGCTAAATCACATGACCAACGATAGAACATGCCCTTGATAGGGAGTGGAGAAAGTGTGATCTGTCAAGAGGAGAAATAAGTTCTCACTCTATCACATTGTTCACACCTAACAATGACGTCTCGGACTTGAACATACATACCTCTCTAATGGTAATGAGGAGCGAGAAGGCTATAAGTACGTTTAACTCCAAATGTCCAAGCTCCGAGTGTACCTTTTGAATAAGACCAGGTTGTTCATGTGGTGGAGGAACCATTCTGTCGCCTTGTGGTAAGCATCGGACGAGGTGATTGTCCTTCCATGAGTAGCAATTGGACCATTTTTGTATGCGATCCCGCTGACTTGATGTAACTTGGGGAAGGTATTCCCCATGCTGAAAAAACCTTTGAGTGTCCAAGTCCTCCCATATATCCACAATGGGATGCTCAACCAGGTTACATTATAGTAGTGCAAGATAATTAGATGCATCGGTGAATAACCTTGAACTCATACTCTTAAAGTATAAACGCCCAACGAGCTAACTTACTAGTAAGCTTATCGTTGGTCATCAACCACTTGATAGGTTGGTGGTTGGTATACAAAGTGAAATTGGTGCCATAAACATAGGGCCTGAAATGTATGACAACCCATTCAACAACAAGGCACTCCTCTTCGTATGAAGAGTAGTTGCTCTCAACCTTGTTGTTGCTTTGGGATGCATAGGCAATAACATATTCTTTGCCTTCTTCATCAAGTTAGCCAAGAATAACTCTAGTACCAAGAGCACTCTAGTCAATGTGTAGAATGAAGACCTTGTTGAAATCAGGTCTTCTCCGAATGGGGAATTGTGAAAGCTTTTCCTTGAGTGTGTTGAAAGCTTCCTGAGCCTCATCACTCCATGTCTAAGCAACATCCTTTTATAACAATGCATAGAGAGGATGAACAATAGTACTGAAGTTTTGGACATAAATTATGTAGTAATTACATAATCCGATGAAGCTCCTCAACGTGTGAACATCAATAGGATTGGGCATCTCCAAAATGGCTACTACTATGGCCTAATGAACCATAATACCATTTGGCAAAATTCTGTGTCCAAAGCAGATTACTAAGGTGATAACAAATTCACACTTTTTAGGATGGATATTCATATTGACTTCGTGGAGCTTCTTGAATAACTCTTCAAGATGAACTAAGTGCTGCAGGAGTCCCTTGCTATGCACTAGGACGTCATCTATGTAGCACTTCAAGAAATTTGCCCCTTCGAAAACCTGGTTCATGATTCGTTAAAAGAAGACAGGTGCATTCTTCAATCCAAAAGGCATCACAAGCCATTCTCACAACTTGTTGTTTCCATGGAATGTCATTTTCTTGTGATCCTTCATAGTGAGCACAATTTGGTTAAAGCCTTGCCTTAGATCCATAATTGTGAAGATGTTTGAGTCTCCAATGTTATCAAATAGTTCCTCAGGGATGGAATGGGGTACTTGTCCTGAGGTGTAATTAGGTTCAAAGGCTTATAATCCCCGCACATCCTTTTCTCAGTCCATAATCCAGCTGAATCCTTTTTTGTTGGCATTATTTTAGTAGCTGCAAAATCAAAACTTGATGGTTGAATGAGACCAGCTTCATGGAGCTATTTGCATCTTTCATTTACCAGTTCCCACTCATGCTTGCTCAACCTATGCCTCCTCCGATAGATGGGTGTCTCATCTGTAAGGGTTATAGAGAACTACATGGTCTTACACCTACCTAAGTCTTTCATTAATAATGTGAACACATTCTCATACTTAATTAGCAAATCTGTGACCTGGTCTCTCTCCTTCTTGGTGAGTTAGTTCCCCATAATGAAAGGGTAGTTGGAAACACATGGAATGGAATTGGAAAGTGTATTTGAAGAACTTAGTGTATTGGGTTTTCCACTATCCAACTGCGCAGATTTGTAAAAGGTTGTAATTGTTTCTCCAAAAGCTGATGTACCTCCACATGTATCAGACACAACTTGGGTCAAATTACATGGTACCTCTTCCCCCCCAACACTAAGAGTGAAATGTAGAGTGTTGAAAATAGGCAAGTGTATTTGGTCGAGGTGCCATGTGATCACATCGCTAGAACTGTAAGTTGATTGAATCAGTGTTAGTGTTATGTACATTTGGAAGAGTACACAGGTTACCAACAACCATGTAAGGGAGTTCAGGTCCATGCCTCTCCCTAGTAGAGCGTTACATTCCAATCTAGTCACCTTAGTGTGATTAGTAGTGATAGCTTGGAACCCCATAGCCTTTTCTCTTTCTTTTGGGCTTGGTTCATCCCAAATGGCTGAAGCATGACGATACACCAGGCCTGGTCCATCTCCTTAAAAGGCATGTGCTCTTGGGAAGGAGACAAAGGTGGGCCAAACACCTCTTGGTTTTCTTATTGTGTTTGTAGGAAACCAAGGAGGTTTCTCTTGCCTTGTAATTGGTTGGCAAGAGCTCTAATCATCCAATATGTGAGAAACCTATAGGTTGGGGTCTCTGATGGTGTATCTCAAAACTAGTTGCAAAACTGAAAGTGGTGCCAAGTTGGTCCACCAGTTGCGCAACCGGTGCGCATAGGAACCGCATTGTGCTACATCAAGTAGGAGGGGCTTTCCAAGGTAATGCTTGACCAGCATGTAATGCTCCTGGACTTTCTCCCTTTGGTCAAGCTGAGAAGGGGTGTTCTCAATTACATAACCAAACGTAAGAGAAATGGATTAAGCCCAGGTGATCAATTGTACCATGTCCGTGAAGAGATCGGATCTTGTGTCATTCAAGCCTTTTCTAAATCCAGCCATTGAAAATCCCTGACACTCCCAACCTAAAATGATGAGGTTTATAGGGCCAAGTAATTCTATATGCTTATTCTGAATTAGTTGTATGTCAGAGGGTAAGAAAGTGAAACTAGCCTTCCATGCGGTGGTTGAAAATTGTTGTGGAAATCTAGTTGTGAGTTCCATTATTCTTGATGCTGCCACTTACCTTGTAATAGGATCAATGTCTACGTAGAAATACCTCCGAACCACCATCCCTGACTATAGTAGGGCTTCGAGACCTGTACCAATACCACTAAAAAGCTCTAGTAATGTAATCCCCTCCTCAAATGGTGTCTAGGCGATTAGCTAATGAAATACTAGCTTAATCAGTTCGCCATGGCTCTCCATGTTTTCAAAATTAGACAAAGCTTTGACCAAGAGCTCGTGGGCTGCTTTGAACTTCTGTAAAACCTTTGGTCCATGTTGAATGTTAATAGGAACCACCCTCAAGCTTTCAGTAGCTTGCGCGTAAGCTATTTCCTCATCTCCCTTTATCCACTCATGGTTAGCTTGTTTGATGTAAGGAATTGTGTGTGTTTCCTTGAGCATACAATGGTGAACCATAGGACTATGGTTCCCATGTAAATCAAGGGGTATGTATCCCAGGTGGTGGCCATCAATCTCCCAATCCACTCAGTACTACGCATGCTTGAACGAGTTGTCAATTGTGAAACCTGCTGGAAACATGGCCTTTTACCCAATGAGCACATCATAACTCGTGGCATTGGTGGCTAAACATCTGACCTGTAAGCAAAGCTCCTGATTTGTACCTTCATTGAAGTTAAGTGTAATCAAATTCGAGTTTTCCCCAAGTACCTCCTCTATGCTCCCATTAGCGGTGCAAATCTGCCACATAAATTTCCGTAGTTTGGAGTCAAGTATGCCCATCTTCTTGGCGAATTGAACTCCAAGAATCACTGCTTGGGCACATGTATCAAGAAGTACCACTTTGGGTGTATGTCCTCTCACTTGGATTACTGACCCAATATTGTCGACAATGACAACTCTGGTGGCGATGGAAGTTCTTTCACTGGGCACCACCTTTGGAAATGAGTGAGAGACTTTGTGGAGAGAATGGCTATCCACAAGACCTTTGATGAGTAACAAATCCACAAGTGAAATGTTCTTAACTCCCTTCTGATATGTGAATGTAGAATTAGAGGTAGGAAAGCCCATTAGTTTAACCATGCTAAAACTAGTGACTAGATTACGAACGCCATCTACAACACGTGAGCTAATTGAGTGTGTCTCCAAAGTGTTGGATGGGACTTTTGTAGCATGTGGATTAAGGATTGGTAGAGGACCTGATGTAATGTTCAGGGTATCCTCTAGTACTGTAATTATGTCCTTGGTGCTTAGCTTCAAATCTTGAAAAGTAAACAACGGTGTACTCACAAGCTTTTATGCCACTTCACGCATTTGAAGTTAGCATTCCATAAGTCGATCAATGGAAAATTGTGTGTTTTCTTGATGTACATGTACTCCTAGGACATGGGAATTTGATGCCCTAACAGCTTGTGGTATAGTAGTCTCCTCCCCCCTTGCCAACAAGGTGCGTTCTTCTTTTGTGTTGAAAGGACAAAAAGATTGTGGCATGACTACTTGAGGTCCTTTAGCCTTGGTAATAAAACTTGAACCAGATGCGAGTCCATCAGTCTGAATTACTTGCCTAGTGGCGGAAACTTTGGGTGCCACACTAGCCTCTTGTGCCACGACATAGGAAGGGCAAAAAGAAGTAGCAAATTCTGGTGTGAGACTATAATTATGTGCATTGGAAAGAACATACTCCCCAACCATGGCATCGTGTGGGAGGCCATAGAACGACCTAAGAGGTCCCTCTCGTGATCCTGAACCTTGTATAGGTTGGGCATGATTAGCTGGTTGGGAGGACTTGCCTTTTAGATAACAAGTTGGGCCCTCAATGATTCGAGTTCATTTTGTAAAGTTTGAACTTGAATTGCATGGGCTTGAAGCACCTCCCTCTTGTCAACATTGTGTTCCTTCTTCTTAGTATTTTTATTGGAATTACCCTTGGTGGGCAAAGCTTGAGTGAAAGGCTGAGGTGCTTTAGCTTTTGGTTGAAGGACAATGAAAGATGTTTGCAGATTTTGCCGTGGTAATCGAAGTTGCTTCCATTCCGGGAACTTGGCAAAACATATAGCTTCCTGATGTCCTTCTTTCTCACAATAATCACGAAAGAGATCCTCGGAAGGAATGTTACACTCATTAGTTTTGTGGGCAGGATTGCCAGAATAGTTGCAAGAAGGTAGGATGGGTGCAGCCAAGTGCACCACTTTAGCCCTTGAAAAAGAATGTGATGATTTGGTTGGCGCAGCTAGTGTAAGTTGAGGCCTTGAACGTGATGGAAGCTTCATAATACTAACCTCATAATGTGCATGAGCTAGTTCTAGCTTTTCGAAAATGTTGTACACATCTAGCAAATTTCCAAATTTTGCAAAAACCTATTGCAAAACCTACGCATGGAGTGTTGGAGTACCTTCCAACGAACGAAGATACCAATGGGCAGCTTCTAGGTCTGTGATGTTCTAAGTATTCTCTTTAAGCTTGAGAAGTTTCCTGCAGAGCATCTTGAAGGTTTCATCCTTCTACTGAGAGAAGGTGGTGAGTTGTAAATTTTTTAAAAACTTTTTAACCAAAAATTCTAGCTCAAAAACTCGAAGGAATTCCCCCATTGGATCAGCAAAAGCTACTGCATCGATGGTGGGAGGAATGTTTGTGGTAGCAATAATGAGTTGTTGAGGAGAAAGGTTTATTGAATTAGGTATTGAATCTGGATTATTGGGCATAGTTTCATGATGTGCAATGGTAGCTTGCAATGTAGCTTGAGAGGTGGTGGCGATGGCTATGGCATAAATTGGATTGGGAATTTGGATGACACCCAAAATCTTTGCAGAATGTTGCTCGTAGACATCCAATGCCTCATAGTGCACATAACGGGCCAATTGTTTAAATGCAAACGCCTCGGTGTAATTAACGCCATACTTGAGCTCCAATTCACAAATCACAGTTGAGAAAGTTGCCTTGAACTCCCTCAAAGAAATGGTACATGGCCTTCCGCTAAACTTTTTATTTTTCCCAAAGGAACTGTTGACCTCCATGGTGTATATGGGTGTAGAGGTTACGACTTGTAGCAGAATATACGATGATGGTGTGAAAGTAGGTGCGGCTACAGGTGTACCCCACTCATGAACCCCTCCAAATGGACTCTGATGTATTGTTGATGTAATGTAACCTAAACCTGAATTCCTAATAGGAGTTGTACTAGATGACGATGGCACTGTAGATGCTTGATGATACCGTCGGGAAGATCGTGAATTCAAAGATATTGGTTCAAAGGATTATGTGTTACTTCGTAACTAATACCTTGGCTCTGGATGAACGGTAGTGCTCTCATCATCCGAGGACATGGTGTTGTCCCATGCCCCAAAATTTTGCATTAATATAAAGCCCTAGCTACAAAATTCTAACACAATGTACAGTTTGAGAATATGGTGTGATGATGATAATGAATGGTGACGAATAGACGTCGGATAAAATGTCAGGACGTTAATATGATAGGATGTAGGATCGCATGACGGTAGCACGGTAGGTCGTAGGACGGTAGTACGGTAGTCGTAGTATGACAGGACACAGGGGAGCAGGATGCGGTACGTTAGTACGTAGGACGGCAAGACGCAGTACTGTAGGACGTAGGATGGCAATCTAACGGAAATAAAAATAAGAATAAAAATAAAATGTTGGTGGACAGAAATTCGACGTTGCACGGAAGTTGACAGACGATGGATGTCGGAAGTCGGGCAAACGTCCTAACGCGATAGCGATGGCGGCATTGTAGCAATGGCGATGTTGTGGTGTTGCAGTTCACAACCCTGCGCTATAGCGATGGCTACGCTGCGGTGCTATAACTCACAACGTTACGTTGCGACACTGTAACTATGGTGGTGCTATAACGCGCAACACTACAGCATTGCAGCAATGGTGATGTTGCAACTCGTGATGGCAGCACTATAACACGTAATGTTGCAGCACTGTAGCGATGGTGGTGTTGCAACTCGCGATGTTGTGGCACTACGAAGAAAAAAATGTTTTTTTTTTTTTTTTACTTCATGTTTGCTTGTTGTTTCCTTAATGTTCGCCTTCGCTCCTTTTCTTTTCGCAAGAGTAGAGTAGAGAGAAAGAAAAAGACAGAAGACACACAAAAAGGAAAGTCTGAGGGAACAAAAGAAAATTATTGTGTCAACCACCTCAACAGAAGGATTATTAACGCATGTGCTTTGGATCTGGATGTTGTTGTTGGATCAAGGAACACCACTACACATGGTCGCGTCGTGTTTGTTGAAGTTGCGTTGGTCCTCTTTAACAACTGGTTTGCATAGCAGTAGAAGACAACAGCAGGTGCGAGGTGGAAACTTTGGCAATGCCTCTTCTTGTGTTATAGCACGCATGCATGCACACACGCACGTTCAGGTGAAGATTCTAGGTGATGTTACCCAAGAGCTTACTATAGCTATGATAAACAAATTGTCACATGAACTTAACATCACAACCACTTCTTTTGCCCCCACTAGAGTCGTGGTAAGAGGAGGAGCAGTTGAGGTTGCTACTTGAACTGCTCCTGTTGTGGAAGAGAGGACGGCGTGCAAGCTGTTGCTAGTTCTCCTTCTTTTTTTGCGCTCGTACTATAGCCATAACAGGAACACATGAAAGGAGAAGCAGCACAACAACAACATCAACTGCAAAAGAACTCAAAGCTCAAAAGAAATTTGTTGCTTTCAACATTAAACAACAAAGAAGATTTTTTTTAGAATTGACTTGCAAAAAAGGAAAAACATGTAATGTATGTAAATGGTGGCCATGCAATGGCTGTCGTTAACATCTAGAAATCCAATTTGACTATGGAGAAAATTCTCTTGATAAAAAAATTTTAGAAAAATTAAAAAGAGAAAGGAAAGGCTTGGCCTTTTATACAACCGCCAACAAACTGAAACCCTAAGTACTTAATAACGTACAATCACCTAAGACCGTACATTAACCCTAAAAGTGCACATTAACCTTAAAAGGCATGATGGGCATGCCCGTAATTGGCCATCATGTATGAGGCCATGTACGAGCATGACAGGTTGTGTGAATTTATTATGAATCCATGACAAGTTCATGACCCAATTTGACCCCAAATGTGCAAATTGCCCTTTTATCTTGGTTTGTGCATTTCACATGTTTGAAAGTTCATCTTGGGAAGCTCATCCTAATCCCATCCCAGAGCTTTAAATGCCTTTCTAAACCGAAGCACAAGGAGTCAAGAAGAGTGCCAAAAGTTTTTAAGTCTTTCATAACATATTGTGTTGGAAAGTTTACCCTAATACCATTTGACAAGCTTTAAGGGGTGCATCCATGTGGGGGTTCCTAGGTTTAAAAAAAAAATTAGATCCAATGTAACAAGTGTATGCCTCTTTAGATCTTAAGTTTGTATTCAATTCAAAGGAATGTGTGCTCAAAAAAAGTTTTCAAAAAATCAACTTTTGTTTGATTCAAAAGAAGATTCAAAACATATGGTTGAGCATTGAGGTTTGAACATTTTTGCAATTTCAAGGAATATTCTTTGTGTTTCAAATGATTATGGTATAAACATTTTGGACAACTTTTAAAAAACTATTTCGACATTTTTGACAATTCAATAGTTTGGTTAAGCTTGTAACATGAAGAAATTCTAAACAATCATGTATTTTTGTTGTACTTTTAGAACTTCAAGTTTTCATAATGCTCCAAACATCGAATGAAAAGAATTTTTGGTATCCTTCAATTAATACCATCTTTGACATACTCAATTGTTCCTTACATCATAGAATGAATTTGTTTATTGTCTAAAGTCAATTTTTTGAGATTGCATGTGTTGGCCATGTGGTTATGACCAATGATTGATAATTGGTCATGCCGATACTACTTGGATTTCTGAGCATGTTGTTGATCATGTATCATGAATGGATTGTTGATTAGTTGAACAAGTTTAATTTTGCCTAAACAAAGCTATGTAGGTGTGTTAGATTAATTTTAACCATACGAAGTTGTGGAGGCACACTTGATCTCAATGAACATTCTATTAATTGATACCAAATTTGCTTGGGTTGTGTGATTTGTTGTCAAGTAATAAGGTCAATGTCTTGATGAAGCGGGTAAATTTCGTGTTCAAGTTGTTGTACACAATATGCAAATGACCCTAAAGGTTTGCATAATGGCAATTGTCAAAAATCGAGTTGATAGTCATGAAACAAATTGTGATTGCAAGGGTTCATGACACATGTAGCATGGGCAAAGATTTAAGCAAGATTTGGTATTCATTTGAAAAGTTTTTCTTTGTATTTTTTTGGGTGAGACAAGTTGAGCTTGAAGGCTCTACCAAGGGTAAATTAGCTTAATTTTTAAAAAGAGTACTTGCAAAAGTTGCAAAAGTTATCAAATGGAACTTGCTCTAAATATATATTTTTTGTGGATTGGTGGGTGGACAAATGAGAATAGAAGACCTTCATTCTCTACCTTACATATTGCAAGTTAGATAACCCAAATTGGTTTCATTTTAAAGATTGGGAAGAAATCCATTTTACCACATGAAAAATCCACCAAGGTTTTTTTTTCCCACATATGTATGTGTCTTCTTGTGATTACTTGAGCCATGTATCCCAAATGAAAAGCATGGACTAAAATGTGAAATTTTGGGAACTTTTGTTTTTTCTCTATTCATGTGGGAGTGCGCTTGGATTATGTATTTCTACAAGGTGAATGAATTAGCGATTTTTTCCATGAGGGAAATATGCGTTCACAAGACTTCAACCCCATAATATCATGATTTAAAAATTGCAACTTGAAAATAAAACTAGATTAACTAATTTTAGCTAGGAGTAGTGTAGCTTGTGCTATTGGCCCAATATGAATTGGTTACCCAATTCAATTAAATTACAAAAAAATTCATGAAGGAAATGGCAAAGAAATGGCAGTTAAAAAGGTGGGTTTTTGAATTTTTCAAAAAAAATTTGAGAACCAAGGTTCCATATCAATACTGATTTTTTGATTTTATTTTCATCCCCACTGGGTGAGTATATACCCGGGCTGATAACCAGCAGGTATCTGTAGCAGATTCTAATAACTGCACAACATTGCTGTAACCCTTCCTACTCCCCCTCCTCTCCTTACCTAGGTACTACCTACATAAGTGGGTGATATCATAGGTAAGTAGGTAAGAAGGGAATGAAAGGTGTTACTATGTAGGTAGATAGATGGATGTGGATGGTCAACGAATAACTAACCGGCGTGGTTAGCTATAGAACAGGAATACAATGAAAAAGTGTTTCCTGTCCACACAACATCCATTGTAGATGGTGCACAGGTTCACTGGGTCCCTTCCTGAAACCTATGTACAAACTTCAAAGGTACTGAATGCAAGACTGAAGAGGTTGACAAAGAGGACCATATGTCATCAGAGCATGGTGGGGTTTACTAGGGTTTAGGGTTTAGGTTGGGCATTGGAAGTTCAAGGACAGGCCTTCTAGAACACACAATGACTGGCCGATGGATAACCCACATTTTCCTTGAGCTTTCAATGGGTACTACACCATGCAGTAAAGTGATGAGGGAAGTGTGATGGGTAGTCATGGTCACTCTCCCAGAGTACAACTCCAGTTTGAAAATCATAATCAGGCCACAACTTTCAACTTTGCATTAAACCAAAAATGTTAGCCTCTGATGTTAATATAGTTGCAAAACCATATCCCTTACCCATAAGGTCAGTTTCATCTTTAAATGATCCTCAAAATAGTGAAATGAAAATTTGTGAAAAATATGAAGTCGACATAAAAGTTGAAAATCATCATAAATATCATAGGCTACACTCTGATGTAATTTCACTACTCACATCACAATATTATAGTAGATGATGGAAAAATAATATAATTTCAAAATTTAAAAACGGATTCATTTTTTGAAAAAAATAAATTATTCATTTTTCTCAATGTGGAAACTGACCTTAGGTGCTGCGGTATTCGCAAAACTCAACCTAGATAGCAAAACACCTTGACTACAATTCAGCTTATGACAGTTTTCTGTGCTGTTTCACCTTTCCCAATGTCAAAGGCTAAGCTTTTCTATATTCAAGTCTTGCTGGGATGACAGGGAAGAATCTTAGATGTACATAGTACTTACATCTACTTTTGGACTGTGATCATGAAAGGACTCTCGGGTTACCTGCGAGAGCACTCAGGTTACCATGAATACTGAGGTATGTGAGTGTCGAGACTGTTCACGGTAACCAGTCGCACTCAACTTAGTTACCAGACACAACCCATTGCTAACATGATTGTGGAGCTTATGAATTATGGGACACAAAAGAGTGTGAGTTATGAGGTTCAACCAACCAGCGACCAGGGACGTGCAAAATGGTCTTAGGGAGGTGTGTGAAGATGTCAGAAGGCAGCAAAATATGTAATATAACTTGTGAGATCTTGTCCGATGGTGTGCTGCCATGTTAACAAGATGCTCCTTACAATTCGTTATGGAGAGTTTGACGAGTTGCCTACATTTTGCGAGATACATACATATATATGTATATATGAATGAGAATCATGCAGAGAGCTAGCTAGTCTGGTTCCTGCTGTTCCACTTCCCCAAGTTGGTCAGTTACAGCGAGCACTTCCAGAATGCAAAGTCTGTAGTTCTAGTAAAATGCCAGTATGAAGCACATGGAGGCATGGAGAATGGGTGTGTGGCTTGTGAGAGAGTGGGTGGCCATGAGTATTCATACGTAGGCCAGCCTTTTTCAGTGGGAAAACCAACATGGTCAAATCTACCTATATGTAAGTAAAACAACTGGAAAGGAGGAGGAATCCCAGACAACTCATGAAGTCGACATGGGTAAGTTCCTCTTACGTTTACACTCTAAAAAACTATGGTGTCCTCTGCTTAACTGAAGAATTTGAATTTCAATGTGTTTTGTTGCTCAATTGAGATTTGGGCACAAATATTCTGTACATGGCAAATCTAGGTACAGAACTCACAAAAATTAAACTCAGCATCACAAAGAGCTAACCAAAGACTGACATCAATTGATAACAGATCTTTCATACAACCACAAGTTCACAATACTAATAATGTTTTTGTAATAATATTTCAAAACATGTTTTGTAAATATATACGGAGTCCTCTATATTTGACAATATTTGTTTAAGTAGCAGGCTATATATATATATATATAAAACTCTCTGGTCATGTATCATTATCAGCTGAAGGGACTAATTCTCATGCTGAATCATCTGTTCAGCACAAGTGCTGATTCTGTAGATCACATAATTGGCAGGCCTTGCCAATTCTGTTAGTTTAACACCAGAAAGTAGGCATGGTTTCGCTGACTCCAGCTCCTATCTTGCCTGTGGCCTAGGCCATATGCTCACTAGGAGCCAGAATCAGCCAAACTCTGCCCGCTCACTAAGAACTTACAACAAGTCTCTGGTACAACAAAATTGTTAAAATCTATTTTCTTGGTGCATTGTAAGTCTCCAAAAGAGAAAGTTGTGCAATGTTTTCATAAGCCACCTGAGCAAGGAACCATGATTCAATGAATGGAGTAAGTATGTATGTTGGTACCAATTTTATGGAATTTCATGTTTGTAGAAAAGTTCATTGTCTGTACACTCAAATACAAAACATGAAACTTATTCCCAAAACATACATCTCAAATGTTAGGTTCTTCTCAGAATCCATTGGTTAGACGGTATCTCGGCAGCACAGCTGCTGATGCTGCTGCTGCTACATGGCATGGTTGAGGGAGATAGACACACAGGATGGGTTTGGTTTGTTTCAGGTTTGGGATCATGGAAATGAGTGAGGAATAAGAGGGACAAAGACATAGTCATATAGAACCTGCTAGAGAGAGAGGTGAAGAGTGCAAGAGATTTGTAGTAGGGGAGACTAAAAGGAGGATTATAGTTTCAATTTATGTGTGCATTGCAGGGGTGGAGATGTGGGTGTCAGAGAGAGTAATGCTGGGTGTGTTTGAGAAATCTCCAAGAAACAGATCATCATGTCATTCACAGCAGTTTCTGGTACATTTTTCCACCACTCCCCTCCTCCTTTCTGTAAACATCTTTGTTGGCTTTGATGGGTATCTATCTACCTATTCTGTGCTTTGTGTGTTGGAAACTTGCCATGGCAAGACTAGAGAACCATCTGTTTGTTTCTTTTTCTCCTGCTTCCTTCTAAAGCTTTCATGTTCACCCTTAAAGCCTTGTAAAACTCTTGATCACAACAGATCATTGTAGTTGGACATCTTTCTTTGAATGGAAAAGGAAGGGAGTCATGCATGTCTACCCACTGCAGTTTGAGTTTGGGTGTGATTTTGGTGGTGTTGATAAAGGAAATGATAGGAATTCTCCCTCCCTGTTCAGTACCCAAAAACATCCTGCTCAAGTACAACATGTCTTGGGCAATGGAGAATTCCGACACATAGCCCCAGCCATGAACCTTGTGTCCCAAAAAAAGCATTTCAGTTGAGGTTTTGCTGCTGACATAATCTAGGATTTTGTGCATCACATGTATGGGGAAGAATGGAGCCTGCAATGACATTGATGATGATTTGGTTGAGTCTAGGAAGTGAGGGCTTCGAGAACAAAGGGTTTGAACGGGAGAGTTCATGCAAACACAAGTCCACATGGTGTGGAGCCTATGGATAAATTTGTTCCAGTGGAACATCCTTCAGAACCATTGGAAGCTGACAAGCCTACAGGGTGCCCACGACCTGAGCCTTGCATCATGCATGTTAGTAACCCTCCCTTGCTTCCTTCCTTCCTTCCTTCCTTCCAGTTTTCTTAAAGCTCCACTAATCCATGCAGGACCTCAAAGGAGATAAGACACATTCTCTCAGTCAAGTCATGTGTAGAGGTGCTAACACTCAAGTGAAAAGTCTCAAATCAAAATGGGGTTGTGCAGGATGGAAGGATATGGAAGGAGAGAATAACAGCAAAGTTGCCGCAAAAAGCAGAGCGCAGAGCTTCTGGGGGACACATCATCCTTCACCACTGGGCCTAAACGACAACACTGGTATCGCAAACAATAACAATCTGATTGTGCCGGACATCAGATGTGTTGATCTCTCCTCTAGGCTTGGTTGCACTTACACCACCATGGACTTGCTGAATCCACAACCTCTTGATATTGATACTGACATATCTGATGCCTCTGTTCCCTTGAGTAGTAAGTTGATCTACATCCCATTCTAATTTCTAGCAAGAGTGTCATGGATGTTGTTAGTGTAGAAATTGGGATTGAAAGTCAGGAACAGATCAGTCCTCAAATGTGTTCAGGAGAGATTATGAAAATGCACCACTGAAGAAGATGTACTTTCCATGCAAGTTTTTTTTTTTTTTTTCGTTTTTGGTTTTTTGGGGGAGAGTCACTACTCACAGCAAAGGCTTTCCAAGTGCCTGACATGTTCCCCAAAAAGTTCCCACCAGCACTTCAATTTTATCCCATATGCTTTGGCAACTGTTGTCCTCCTTTAACGTATATAGATCGGCCAAAATTGAACCTTCTTTATTGGTGATCTCCCATACCTTCAATCTTTTTTGAGTGTTGGGCCAATCAAATAGGCTCCATGCAAAAAAAATAATTGAACTTGTGAGGCAGTCCATCTAATGAATAGGGAAGGTGTATAGCAGTTTTCACAGGAAGGAATAAATTATAGGGAGCTTATCACTAACTTTTAGTTTGTGGCAATTTGACAAATTGGGTTTAAAGTGGACTCACTTTCACAAGTAGCTCGTCGTGTAATGTCTTTCTGCAACGTGATATAAATGTTATATGACCATGATCAATATTTTATTCCAAAGACCAACTCATAAGGAAGGAAAATAAAGAATCTTTAGGAGTATTTTATTTTTTGAAATTGAATATTTAAAATTAATTAATTGTTTGAGAGGCATGTGTCAAACTTGCCAAGCTACTTCATTATATGGAATGTTTGGAATCTAAAATTTTGAAAACTGAAATGTTTGAATTTCGATGTGTGAAAATTGGAAGTTGAAAATTAAAATTTAAAATTTGTATGTGAAATGTTTGAATTGGGATGTGTGAATACTTAAAGTTGAAAATTGAAAATTGAAATCTCTATGTGAAGTGTTTAGAATTTGAAAATTTGAAAACTAAAATGTTTGAATTTGGATGTGTGAATACTAAAAGTTGAAAATTGAAAATTGAAAATTGAAAACTGAAATTTGAAATCTTTTGGTGAAATGTTTGGAAGGAATTTGAAATTAAAAAAACTGAAATGTTTGAATATTGAAAATTGAAATTGAAATGTCTAAATACTAAAAACTGGAAATTAAAATGTCTAAATACTGAAAATTGGAAACTGAAATTTCTAAATACTCAAAATTAAAACATTTGAAAATTGAAATGTATGAAAACTGAAAACTAAAATGTCTTAAAACTAAAAACTAAAAACTAAAATGTTTGAATATTGAAAACAAAAAACTGAAATGTTTGAACACTGAAAATTGAATATTGAAATGTTTGAACATAGAAAATTGAAAATTGAAATGTTTGAATATTGAAAACTGAAATTTGAAATCTCTACATGAAATGTCTAGGATTTTAAATTACATCTTACATCAACAACTAAAGAGCTTCATTTGCAAATGGAAAAGATTTACTCAATAAGTTAATTTAAGTCTTTTCAACAAAACTTGGGTTACAAATTTCCCACAATGGATTTGTTAAAAGAATGGTTTGGAAAGTTTCAACTAATTAAAAATGAAATTTAACTAAAAAAAAAACTTCGCCATCTTGATGAATTATGAAAATTTGTAGAGAAAATCTCCCACATCAACAAAAATCATTCAAAGGTAAACACAACAATTGAATGTTATCATGTAAGTTATCATGTGTGAGAAAGAAAATAAATAAAAAAAAAAAAATTGTTCACCTAAATTTTTAGATGATCACCATCTTCATGAGTCTACACAAGATTGGACATCATTAGCTTCTGACTTGCCACGACGACTACCCACTCGTTGACTTCATCAATAACTTCCCAATGGTCGATGTAGACAAGTAAAATAAGAATTTGTTGTAAAATTTAACACAAAACTATTTATTATACAAAGACATGTGCCATCTCAAAAATTTTATTGCATTTTCTAGCAACAAACAAGGAAGAAGAAGACTTGATCATGATCACTAGCACTTGAAAGGCATTTTAAAAAACCACCCATTTAGCAAACTCAGAGGTGTGGGCTTTTGATTGATAATAATAAAAGGAATACATATGATGAAGATATTTGCAAAGTTTACCAATTTGTGAACTTTTGATCGTTGATAAACAGCGAGCTATTAAACTTGTTGATGTTGTGATTGCTCACAATTCCATCACCAAGTGCATTTGAACTCCTTTAATTAAGAATTTTTTTTCCATTCAGCCATTTAGTTGTCTTTCTTCTCTTTGCAAGAGCTCCATTTAGATGCATTTTTCCCCTCTGTAGCAATTCCATTTAGTTGCATTTCTTCTTTTTGTAGCAACTCCATTCAGTTGCAATTGTAATTCCTGGTAGCTCATTTGGTTTCGTTCTTGATTTAAAACTCTTGAAAAGGATATGCACCTTGCATTTATTGCTTCTGTTATTGTTATGCTTGATAAACTTCAGTCTTCCTTAGAAGTTGTGGATTTCCTATTCTTTTAAACATACATACCAAGCATGTAGGTCCCAATTTACATGATAGATAGCAAGATCAAATCATCATCATCAATAACAAGTGCAATTTCTAAGTTTTCATAAAGCAATGAAAAGAAATAATTTCACATCTAGATCCCATTAGTCAGTAGTGCTGAATTCATGGCAACATCATTATCATCATCAATCAAATCTCTTTCTTGCAAAATAGAATAAACACACCTTTGACATCTAGAGCATTAGTAGTGTTGATGAGGTTCATGGCAAGATGATGATGATCATCATCATCAACTATTGGATCTGATTTTCTCGCAAAGCTAGAGCTAAGAACTTTGAAAGCATCAAAAGCATGATAATCCACTATGTTCATTTTTCAATTGTTTCAATTTGCAATTTTCCAACCTAAATCTTGTAAATCCTTTCTCTCTCTTTCTTTGGTGTTAGGTGATAAGCTTTCTCCACTTTCAACGACACTAATTTTTGTCTGATGTTATGTTTGATTCATTTAGTGTCTCTTCTTCTCCTTTCTCCATTTCCAATTTGTTGTTATAGTTTTTATTCTTGGTTTTTTGCAATTTGCTTTTGTGCTTCTAGATTATTACAACAATGTTTCTCCTTTGCTACTCTTCTTCACTTTACATAGAAAGCTACTTTCAGAAGGCCCACACAAATAGTAGTAGTTGTTCTAGTAGTCATTATGTGGCTTCACCTTTGCAATAAAAAAAAATCTCTAGAAACAAAAACATTTCCTATTCCCAAAATAAAAGAAAAATTCATGAGGAGAGAACACCCAAAAACAAATAATAGTAGGTAAGCTACAAGCATAAAGAGGCAAAACAAACTGCAAAAAATAAATCTTTGGGCATTTATTTCTTCGTACAAACAAAAACATTTTGTGTTGATGGGTTTTGCACAATGATGATCACATAAGAGAATTTCTACTTGGGTGGTTCTCCATGATCATGGGTGCATATGGTTTTAGAGAATTTATTCCCTAAAATTAAGGAAAGTTTCAAGGTCTAAATAGGGTTTTGGGTTTTGTTGCAATCTAGTTTTTGTTGTTGCACATCATTTGTTGCAAAACACATAATAGTAGGATGTAGTGTGCTCCAGATCTCTTCTTCTTTTTCTTCTTCTTACTGCAATGGGTTTACCATTTAGGCACATTTATTGTTTAAGCAAGATTAGATCCATACCACTGCTATTGTTGTTGCTTCTCTGTGGAACTCTTGTTTTGACATGTTCAACGTTGGAAGAAGTCTAAGGAGAACAAGAAGAAACAACGACAACGACAACAAAAACAACAACAACAACAATATAAGGAGCATTTGCTAGTCATGCTCATCACAACTAAGGTGTTGTGGTGAAGAAACGTGAGGAAGCTTATGTGGTAGGAGAAGGAGAAGGTGATGTTGATGCTTTCAGAGTTCATTACTGCATCAAATTTTACTTGAAGGATGTGGGTGCCAAATGCAACCATCTCCATTCCCTTCGCTAGTTGCGCTTGGAGCATGTCAATTTCTTGCTCTTGGTAAAATTCTTACCCTCTTTATTTATGTCTATCTCTCTTTATGTGTTTGTGGGCTTACCACAAGACCAAGATCTTGCTTTTTGTCTAGGTCTTTGCTTCTCTTCTTTAAGGAAAGGACTAGTTGGATGCGAATTTTTTTTTTTGGGGGCATAGATGGGGAAAAGCTTCTTGAGATGTGATGATGATGATCTATGGGCAAGAGCGTATGTCTATTGTTGTTGGGTGATATGCTACAAGGTGATACAAGTGTACCCATTAAAACATGCATGGTTTTAAGCTTTAACAACAACAACAACAACTTTAAGCACAGATCATCACATGATGATCATCATCATCCACTTGTTTTTGCAAATCTTCTATCCAGGGTATAATTGCTTTTGAAAGAGATTGTGGGTGGAGTGCATTGGGATGGGAATGACATGGACCTTTAGTGCAACAACATCAACAATGACGACGACGACGACGACGACAAAAACAACAAGAAGATGTTGGTGCACTAAAGGAAATACAAGAGGTAATTCTTTTTTAGACAAATTGTTTTTTTGCATCATCATCTTGATGGTTGCAATTCTTGCAAAATTGCTTTTCTAAATAAAATTATAGTACTGCAAAACAATAGTGGATTTGGTGGATTCTCTATCTCTATCTTTATTTTTGTCTATATGGCTCCCTCCATGTGTTTCTTTTCTTTGCATTAGGATTTTTGTGAAGACATGAACATTTTAAAGTGGCAAAACAGGATGTGAACGTGAAAAATTCTAATAGCAGTAAATAAGTTACAAACAAGGATGTAAAGCTTGAAGCAAAGTCTCCAAATCATTCACTATTTCAATGCAACAAAAAAACATAAATAAAAGAACACAGAAAAAAAGATTTTACCAAATCCACAATCTTGTCATTGAGATCTTGCAAGCTATGAAGGTCGTTAGCATGGTTATTTACAATCGCCATTCTAGCTAGAGCTATAATTCCAATAGTAGAGAGCTTGGTTGAAAAGGAAAATCCTTTTAGCTTCTACAATGGTTATCAAAACTTGCAACGTTCAACTACTTGAAAACCTAATGTTCTTAAGGTTACATCCACCCAAACATGGAAAATTACATCCATGTGAAAATTTTCATTTTGTAAACAATTGTCATCTCCACATTGACCAATGAGAGAGCCAAAATTTGATAAAAAGTTGAGTGTTTTGAAAAGTGATATAATAAAATAATTTTTTGCCCATGCTTTACATCAAATAATGCCCTAAAAGAAGAGTGTTCTTGAAATAAAGGTCCATTGGCTTCATTTGGCTGGGTGTTTATTTTGAGAATGCCATGTTCCTTGGGTATTACCATATATATAGATTGATAGATGTATTCCCATTGGAAAAAAATTTGATGTGGAAGCCAATGTTAACTTTTGAACAAAAAAAATGAAATGGGATGTGAGGTTTATTTTTAGGCCATGTTGACAATTTTGCACTTACCTTTTTTTAGATGTGAAAAAACTCCCCAACACATCTAATAAGGGGTGTGTCACACTGTGGCCTTGCCATTTACATTAAATGATATATTAAAGCAAAAGAACAATTATGGAAACTCAAATATTTCACCATGCAAAAATATAATCTTCTAAAAATCCTTTAAAAGAAACCAAAATCCTTCGAGATATTATAGCTTTATAGCTAATCTCAAGTTTCAACACAAGCCAAAATATCATCTTTCAAAAATCTTCATATGAAAATAGACCTATTATTTACCTAAGGGTCAAAATCCTTTAAATTATTATACTCTATAATGAATCTAAACATAAACACAATTTTTTTTGCCTTGGTAGGCAAGGCCAACAAACCTGTATTTGGCCATTAACTTCAAGGCTTGTGGCCTATGTTGCTCCTAGACATTGGAGGACTGAAAATTTTGGTTTGACTCTTTTTCGTGATTAACATCCTTGAAGAGGGATTTCCCAACATTTAAAATAAATTAATCTTAACATAAATATGAAGTGCAAATTCATGGCCCAAGTGAACAAACATCCATTAGTGCACCACTGGATGGAATCCCATTTTCCAACACCCACTAATGTCGCAACCCCACTTTGGCCAAGTGTGGGGGTGAAGCCCAACACTTGGAAAAGTTGGAGGTTTGGAGTCCACCAGGACTCCCGAATGTTTTGAGCTCGACAACAAGGTCCAAAACACCTCGTATTGAGGCGTTCTTGGTGTCATTGGAAAGGTCTTGAAACGTAAATATCGAAAATGGCCTCGCATTCGCCATTCGGACATCTGCAGCCCAAGTTATGGGCAAAAGAAGGGCCGGGAGTCAAACTGGCAGTTTGACTCCCGACCACAAAAAGTCGGGAATCGAACTGTTTTCGACGTCCGATTTGAGAGTGCAACATGACTTTGGAAAGCTCTCGATGAGAGCTACAACTTTGATTCAGGACTCGTCTCAATCCGAGTTTGGGGCGAGGAACTATGGCCGTCCAAAGTTCCGGGAGTCCAGCCGAGACACTTTCGGGACTCCATTTCGAGAGTCCCAACAAAATGTGCCATTCGGATGTAGCCTCCGCGACCAGCCGCAGAGAATACTATAAGGGGGAAGGTGGTGGCTTCCCCCGAGTCCGGGCCGTGGTGA
>Ga0116231_10002829_pt1 | contig 36169 bp, 31 predicted proteins | sample S1TSphgellanicum_2_FD_89695 | JGI IMG/M metagenome (GOLD analysis project Ga0116231, IMG submission 89695) | Host-associated microbial communities from peat moss isolated from Minnesota, USA - S1T2_Fd - Sphagnum magellanicum MG | ecosystem: Host-associated > Plants > Peat moss > Unclassified...
GGAACTGTCCTTACATGATATCTCCCTAGAATGACTATCAGACCAGTAATTCAACAGGCTTTGAACTACATGTTGCCTTAGATTGCAGCTGAGCATGCTAAAAGATGGACAGTCAAAATTCACAAAAGAAATTTCTTGAATGTTGTATTTGTTTGTAGTCATCATTTCTGGCATCTGCAGAAGATTATATAATTTTCTGCAAATTGCCTGATTTATGCATGGTCCTTTCCACTACTGGACCCTATCAGTAACCAACAGTGTACAGCAAGAAAGAATCGTTCCAAAAATGTGCATATGAACAGAATCAATGGTCTCTGTAAATGATTCTGAGCTCATTAAGACACATGCACATCCAACATAAATGAAAGTAAATTTTTCAATGCACACCTTAAATGCAAGACCAAAGATGACCATCTGGGCACAGAATCTCCACCTTCACATTTCTGGGAATTTTGTTTCAACTGGCCTCATCCATCCAAGGTCATGTTGCACTGCATATCTGCTTCCAGTAAGAACACCCATCAGCCTTACCCAACTTCCAGCATATTTCTAATCCAAAGCCATGCAGGGCTGGCTTTATAAGTTATCCCTAGTTTGGATTCAACATAGAGAAGTGTTTCAAGATTCATAGCATAGGCATCCAAACAACTTTTGCTTTATTTCCTAGAAAACAGAAAACAACTATGAAATCCCAGAACACTTTCTACTACATGAATAAAGCTCCAATTTGACATGAATATTTGCAAATGAGGACAGGAGAATACCTGTGATAGATGCAACATCAGGTGTGTCTGGTAATGTGGCTCAAGGGAACCATAATACAGTTCGTATACAAGTCACCCTGCACCTAACAAGGGTCCCTCAACTTGGGCTATGACAACAGAGGCAATGGTCCGTATGCCAATTTTGGTAACTTTTCAACCCTGCATGAACAGACGCAGATAAGTCCCAGAGTCAGGAGTCAGAAACTTAAGTCCTCATTTCCACATGAGGCTGGACAAGATCTCTTACTGAAATGTGGAAAAATCAGTTTTACTGGACAAACTTACTGCTGACAAATTTTGAAAAGCCCAGTGCCTATGGGCATGGGAATCCCCATGATGATGCATTCACTGACACCCTCAATCTCATCCACACGCCCATGGACAGCTGCATCAAACAAATGATCTGTGGTTTTTTCAAACGATGCCAGCATGAGCACACTGTCCTTCATCTTCGCTATGCCAAACCTTGTAATTCCAAGTACTTCACCCTGCAAACCAAGATCCCAGAACAAAAAATAACAGATCGTCATACTCTTCATCATGAGCACAACAACATTTCCCACACCTTGTGGCTGCCAAAACCTCAAAGCCTGCCTCTCACTGCCATTTCTCCTCCTTAGAAATTTGGAACTACTTCAATGTAAAAAGTTGAATATTTAGCCAATAGACCAGCATTAGACACACACCTTATAGGTCATCACATCTGCAAGCAACATCATGTGACGAAGGTCAATACTCATTCCATGGCTGGCCATTGTGTACTGGATTTCATCAATGATGCACTTCCTTGCAGCTTCTATCCCTAGAGTCTGTTCAGCTTCAATCACATGATTGCTCTTTGTGTGTCTTCCATCCACTCCTGGTGTGCCCATGACAGCCCTAAGATTTGTGCTGTGATCATGCAAACAAGCATACAGATTCCCATTAGAACAAAAGCTTTTTTTCTAAAAGCCAAATGCCTAGCCCTACAAATCCTCATTTCAAAACTGTGAACATGAATGTAGACTACCCAAAGGTCAAAGTAGCTCCAAACTAGCTAGTTCCAGGCTCCTAAGAAAAACACACGTGCTAAAAAAAAAAGCAGCTCACAAACTGCTAAATGAATCTAGAGGCTACAAGTCACCAAAAGAAATTCTCTTCGTGACTTATCACTATATCCGGTGGGATTTAAGGTAAGTTACCCTTCTACAAGTAGGTTGTATTTGCCCTTTTCCTGATTGATCACTGCCCTCTCGACTGTCGGTATGCCCTGCAGTAGTCCCAAACACATCACTAATCACTTACTAGATGCAATCTCAAACATGAAAATTTTAGAATTATCTCAAAGAATATAAAGTCAACCAACCTCAGAAGGTTCACATACTAAATCCTTTGACTCCAACCAGCAAATAATATCCAACACATATGTACCTTCACGACAACTTTGGGGAGCATATTCCGCAGCGAATGTAGATAGAAATAAAGTTTGCCACGATCAACATCCGGAGGTATGATTATAAGCTTATCATTGTCCACAATCCTTACATTCTGAAGCCCACCCAAAGAGATCAGCAACTTCCTTTTTTTACTGTTCCAGTCAATTGGAACATAGACATGCGCTTCAGCACCAAGACAAAAAGCAATAACAATGACAAAAATCAGAACGGCAACCTATTGAATCCATTTAGCCTCCTGCCACCTGACTAAATTACTCAACCTCAGGTGCAAACCACCAATAACAATCTGATATATGCCTCAGGTCACTGGTGTAGAAACAAGTGCATATAATGAAGACAAACCATTTGCTTGAGCTTGATTTTAGGTGTCCGAAGGATAGCATCAGCTACAGTATAAGAAGAGATATCAAGTTGAAGTGCCTCAATTCGCTTGGAATCCAGCCTCACTGATATTACTGCTTGGCTTGCCCTCAGCACTGTCTTTATACTTCTCGCAACCTGCAGTTGAGGAAATATATTTTGAGACACCACATGTCTTGATGTCATATTTTGAATATTTTCCACAAACTCTGAATGACATCTAGATTTAAACTGATTTAACAACCTGAGATTTGGTTATCTTTTGCCTCAAGAACATATCTGCAGATTGGTATGAGAGAAGCACTGGTTTGCTGACACTTAAGGTTGGTTAAAATAATGGAATCATGACTTCCACAGAAACAAAGCATGAAAGGCACACCTCTCCCAGTGTCGTCTTCTCAATGCGGCCCTTCACAATCTGTGCTGCTTTGACATCATTTTCGCAAACTAGTTTTGCAGTAATTATGGGAGTGCTGATATTTTTGGAAGCATTTATGATCTCCTTGATTCGTGGCACCCCAAGAGTGATGTCTTTGATCTTAGTCAAGGAACACCTGGTCCACCAAAGCCCCAAGCAACCGGGGTATATGTCCACATAACTAACCTAGGACAACTACTTCCCCTCCCTTTCATCCCAAAAACCAGAGAAAAAAACAACCAGCAGAGGCAAAATGCTTCACTAACAGTTCCCACAGTCACAACTGCATTCAAGCCAAAATCTGACCATGGGTATTGAGAAATGCAAGCAACTGTCCAAAGGATACTCATGCTGGCAACCCCAGCAAAATGAAAAGTCTTCAAAGTCATCTGTGTACCAGGCTCTCCAATGCTTTGTGCTCCAACGGCACCAACAGCTGTGCCAGGCTCAATGCCTTTAGCATGGTACCTCTTCATACAGGTCTCCAAAAAAACCTGAAAACAACCAGTGTGGTCAAAATTTCAGAACCGTAAGCTCTCTACACCCTTGCTGCAATAAGAGAAGGGAGAACTCAGAAACCAGTGAGAATAAAGAGAGAATTGACCTACAAAACCAATTGTTCTAACACTTGCACAAAGTAGAAAGAAATTAAGACAACAAGAGACAGAGTCAAAACTCTAACCTCCAGTTGTCGTGCTGTGAGACCTGAAATGTTAGTCGCTGTATGTTCATTTACCAGTTGAGCAGGTCCACCAACAGCATTCAAAGGTAAGCCCAGATTGGACCTAGTTAAAGTCGCTTCACAAATGCATTTATCCATGAAATCCACAAGTGAACTCTTGAAAGCAGCTGAACATCCATTTGCAAGCTCCAAATCTGGCTTTGCCAACCTCTGCTCTACTATCCTCGAGAGCTCTGTAGGAGGTAGGCTGAGTGCACCAAGTGCAGGGCATGTTGCCTGATATGCATGCATCACATGATTAGTTTGACTACCCTCTCATTCTCAGTGTTTTGTTCATGTTAGAGATCCAAACATGCTGCTTAGAAACACATCAGTCAGATTGACAGAAAACTGGAGTGATTGCCCACTCACCTTGGCTTTGACAAGAATACGATCCATGTTAAGAGGAGTGCCATCCTTTCCCTCCATGCTCACAGGATCCATGCCATCATCTCCATACACCAACTGTACTATGCTGCCACTGGAACTTCGCACTGTGCCATCATACTGCGTGGAGAGATCCTCCAAAGCTTTCATCAACCGCCGAGACATGTACCCCGTTTCAGCTGTTTTCACCTGCAATTCATGGAAGGAGAAATCAATCAACACCAAAAACTTAACAACAAGAGACAAGTCAATTGGGTTTGGCATACATGCTTGATTGGGACCATCACAAATTCTAAGGATTCATAACATTCAAATCTGCCACTCAAGAACATTGACATACACCTCCATCATCAATTACCTGTACAGTGCTCTAACACAATCAGCCTCTAAAGGAAACAGTTCACAGAAAGGTCAGAAGACAAGATCAGAACACAGGGAAGCTGTACACTCACCGCAGTGTCCACTAGTCCCTCTCGACCACCCATAGTATGGAAAAAGAACTCTGTTGCTGACAAACCACTATAGAAAGAATTGGCAACAAATCCTTTTGCCTACACATGCACCAGTGAAACCTTGTCAAGTTAACATGCTCTGATGGAAATCAGCATGCACAACAGCCTCCTTAATAGACCAGGATTTGGAAAGTGTTGCCAGTGATATCCCCCTTTCCAGCTCCAGTCAATTTATGCATTAATTAGCCTCCATACCAAACTCATCAAGCATGTGATAGAACTAAACCTCCTGAGCAGGAGGTTTTGTTCCCTTAAAATTTTGAGAAAGATCCACAAACTTTGGTTGAAGACTTGGAGTGGGCTTTGCTCAATATTGATAACTCCCAAAATCTATCCAATTGCTTGACAAGTGGGGACCAGAAGACAATGCCAGCATAATGCATTAAGCTCTCTACTCCATACTGAAGTGCATGCATTGTGAACATAAACCTGTGATTGTTCCAAAGCCAGCTAAAAACCTGCTCACTGATTCACTAAGAGAAGTCTAGAACCAATCAATACAAGACTTAATGGATTCTGGGCACTAGTCCAAAGCATAACAAGAGGAAATGCACACTGCTGATACACAAACAAGGCAGGTCTTTTCTATAAACCTGAGGTGACTTGTCATTTCTTGGGAAATGGGGCAGAGTACGATCAATGAAGCCATTCGGGGCACGATGTCCACCAACTGACTGCTGGCCAACACATGCAATCATCTGACTGATATTGATGAAGGAACCTTTTGACCCGCACTGTGACATGGTCAGAGGGCTATTGCGCCAATGCAACTCATTTTGACACACCTGAAAGACATCCCAGCAAGTAAGCTTGATTATTAAACGCAACCCTAAAACCCCCTGCTCCTCCAGAGTACTAAATATATCATTTTTACCACTAACAGCTCACATTCAAGTACAATAAGTTAAAAGCACTACAGAAACAACCCTGCACCAACAGATCAAGATGCTGATAATTGAGACAGACAAACAGGCAGAGACAGAAACAAAGAGCCAAGGAGAGGAGACCAGTGCACACATTGCCTGCAGCCTCTCGAATTTTGTTGAGTTCTCCTGTAATGGAAGACTCAAGCGTCTCAGCAGCATTGCAACCTGGCTGGAGGTCCAATTTCCCCTTGTTGTACAACTGAATGATCTGGTCACAGGCATCATACCCTTTGGTGATTTGTTTTTCCTTTTCAGCAGATAGACGCTCACTTGGTTGAACATCATCAATGCCAATTGAAAATCCATGGTTCCCAATCCATCTTGCACTGCAATAGAACAGTAATGAAAACAGATATTAAGCATCCTTTAGGCAATTACGATACCTTGATAAAAGATTGAACAGCACAAGTCAGTGCTTGCTCTTTTGCAAGGGCATTAAAAAGAGCTCTCAACATGACTGAGCCCAATAATCCAGAAAAAATCAGGTTTTCTGAACCATACAATGTATTATCTCTGCTTCAAGCTGACATCAAAGGTGAATCTTTCACATCCTGGTGGAATCTTGACAGCACTATCATTGCTAACTAGAAGCAGCTGGAAAAGTCAAATCAAAAATCAATCGATAACAGCTGAGAGTTACTCCCGTTTCTATTCATAAAGATAACTGACAATGCCAAAGAAAGTTACCTGAGCTTTGCAAGTCGATTCATGCAGACAGCTGCCGCCTCAGAACCATAATCCCTAAGCAGAACAGTGAACAACCCATCTTTGTTCCCATTCCCTGCCAAAATACCAAGTGATTTCAAGAAGTTACACAAGGCTCATGATTTGCACCCAAAAAATTGATCCCAGCCAAAAAGCAGCATAAGATATCTTCAACTTATAATATCTTCTCACTGATGTTGCACAAGTTTGATATGCAGATGACACACCCAAAGTAGCTTTGCCGAGTTGCCCACATATGAGTTCACTGTTTCGAAAACACACATAACCATCTGTAATACACATGGACCCTATGTTTGCCTTCTTGTTGTAATTCTTCTCAGTAACAACCAAGTTCACAAATACTCTTGTGTTCACATTTGGGCGAACCAGCACAGAGAATATCTGCTTCCCCGTCCATAACTCGAGAGGCTGCCAATATGATCAAATCACCAGATCATCATTACAACACCACAAGAATGATCCCCATCTGCATTTACAATTTCTTCATACTTTGTGCAACCAACAATAATGTGCAAAAGAAAGCACTGGAACTATGTTGTAAGCAGCAGAAATTTCATCCACCTTCAAAATAGCAGGCGTTGGAAGATCAACTGTCTCTGCTGCATCTCCCATGTAAGTGCACATCAAAGTGAATGCAGCACGATCATAAAAAGTGTCTTTTCGTGTAATCAAGTATGAAGATGTCAAGAAATCTTGAGTAGAAGCTACCAATATCTCCCCACTTTTGGGTGTGCACAGATTATTGGCCACCTGAAATCAACAACACAAACCAGACATTCATGCAAACATAGAACCCTCATGATCTAAGCACATGCTTATTCTTGGTTAACAGAGAAAGTATCTAGGCATTAAAAATTGCATGGTCTATGTGACCACCCAAGGCCTCAGGAAGCACAGGACATATTAAAAGGTAAGAGAGTTACCCCCATAAGCATCAAAGCTTCAGTTCGAGCCTCCTCAGTTTGGGGAACATGCAGATTCATTTCATCACCATCGAAGTCAGCATTGTATGGATTGCACACAGACTCATTGAATCGGAGGGTTCGCCATGGCATTATCCTTGCCTGCAAATGTCAAACCAACTTCAAAATTTTATTGTGTCTACCTTTCTTGCAAACAATATGTATGATAAATGAGTCTGGTGGACCTGCAAACCGTCTATTCAGCCATGCTCTTCTGGCTCTTTTGGTCAACCAAATACCCTTTAATAGGCAGTACAGTAAAAGAGCAAAGGAGGAGGCAACTACCCGATGTGACATGATGGACATCCTATGCAGACTTGGTTGTCGATTGAACAAAACAATATCACCATCCTGAAGGTGCCGCTCTACAATGTCACCATACTTGAGCTCCGCTGCATATCGTCTTCTATCACCAAATTTTAGGAACCTACCACAACACAAACCAACAAGTAAAACTTCATCAGTCTAACCATTGAGTGCAATTCCACATTGCACCTATTTATCAGTACACTGGCATGATGGACCCAAACAGCAACAGCCAGAGGAGGATTGAAAGAGAGACACTGCACCAACAAAGATTTTCTTAGCAATCTTGCTAATTGTAAGATACTGATTCAATTACCCTATGACACTAGCATACATGCTGCCCAAGAAGAGACAGGCCACCACAAAGGGTTCATCCTAGGTAAAACAAGACAGAACTGAGATCCAAAAATTAACAGGACTTACAGCTTGTTCCCATCAGGGTAGACTATAAAATTGGCACCTGGGTGCTTTGACATGCCATTGATCACTCGTGCCCTCAATTTATCTATGTTGTAGCGCGAAACCTTCTCTGGATATGTTAGAATCTGTGCCATCAACAATGGCACAGCAACCTGTTGCCAGGAAAAAGGAACAAACTGCTGCCTGTTATGCAAGGACAAACAACATGATGATACCACACCCATAATAGCTCCATGTTCTGAAAATCCAGATTATGGACTTCAGGGCAAAAAACACAATCTCAATACCAGCAAATTAGAAAGCTACTTCAGCAACCCCCCAGCAGAAGAGTACATCTCTACTTCCCAAACCCAAAGCTCCAATTCCTAACCCTTGACAACTGAGTCAAATGCCAGTTAGCAGGACAAAAACTCCATCAAAGTGCCTTCACCTCTGTAATTTTCAAGTTTGGGTCAGGGGAGATGACTGTGCGCCCAGTGAAATCCACACGCTTCCCAGAAAGATTACCACGAAACCGTCCTTGTTTACCCTTTAGACGTTGGACAAATCCCCGCAGCGGTTTGCCAGCATTCTGCTGCTCAGCTCGAGACACTGGAGTCTCACTGTTGATGTACAATGATACCCGGGATTGAAGCAGATCCCAGGTTTCCTGTAACAATAACCAGCTGTGATTCCTCAGAATTAATCTTTTCTCATCCAAATTTTGCAGACTTTTCTTGTTCATCCCACATCTAGTCTCCCACTAGGCTTCACAGGTCAAATTTACATGCAAACAAAAGGAACAATTGGTGCTACTACATGTTTGCTTCTTTGACATAGAAACTACAACTACAAGCTGATATGAAATTATTACAAACCTATCAAGCTCCCCACACAAAAGCAAGGTATAAACATACTGGGTGGTGATCAGTGCCCTTATACCATGGTACGCTCAGCTGGCAGACCAGACTCCACACAAGTCCGGAGAGAGTTGTTGCAATTCAGGATAACTGTCAGGTGCATTGTCAAATCATCCTCATTGCTGGAACCAAATCAACACACATATGTGAGTTCCGCCATACAAACAGCCTTGACATGCGAGGCACTTGAGAGAACACAAGCTGTCCGAGACGTATAATGGAGTTAAATCTCCAATTAGCAGTTGGAATCCTGGAACACAAGAATCATCCACATTAAATGCAAAAAGCTGAACAAAGTTGATATATTCATGTCAAAAGTGACCCACCTCCCAGCAGCAGAGTCCATTTCAACAGAAGGCCGGACAGCGACAGGAGGCACCACCAGATGTGTGACAATGAGTTTTTCAGGCCTCTCTGCCAGATCTAACACCTCACAATCCTGCACATACCCAGGCTCCATATATTCATGAACTGTTCAAGCAAATTGAACAAACTAAGAAGCACATTCAACCAACTGCAGCTGTGCTAGATTAAGAACAGTGCAAAAAAGTAAAAAAGCAACAGCAACTCAATTCATGCAATGCTGCATCATAACTCTAACCTCTGCCACCATGGCTTCAAAAAGCCCAAGGACCCTGAGGGGGTCAAGATTATCATAGACACGACTTAGACATGATTTCAACTCTGGTTTGAACTTCATAGCATCCTCTAGCTGCGACAGCATCTCTTCACGAAGATCCAATGCCTTTGCATACTTGTCATGGATGAGCTTGATAGGAGGCTGTGCCAGTTTTTTCACAACACCTGAAGTCAGAGACCCACACATCAACACTGAATGCTTTCTCTCCTTCAGAGATGATGATAGTGAAGTCCAGCTGTGAGCTAGCAAGATGATTACCATTTCTTGAACAGGTTTTTACATGAAACCACACCGGTCACAAGTTTAAGCAATCCCTCCTCAGTTGCACCATTGCCCATACTATCAAGTTTCTACAGAGATTGGAACTGAACAGATAGGCATCACTCTTTTGAAAGAAAAATTGATGAAGAGTGAGCAAAGACAGATATCCAGATTCTGACCATTATAATCTCCACACCATAAGCAATTGCGCACTCGTTTACACCTGTCTATCACCTTCTTCAAAACTGCTCGTCTCTGCACCACTTCAATTCTGGGGTTTCGCATTTTGCGAAGAATTTGTTTGCGCTCATCTTCTGGCAAAAGAATGCGTGCACATGACTGCAATCCACCCATGCCAACAATGGCCATCTGAGCTCACCAGAACTTCCAGTAAACTCACATGCGAAGTGGAACTGGTATAGTCCAATTACTCAAGTATCATTAAAATCAGCAAGAAGATCAGCTAATGCTAGTCCACTGACAAAACTGCATGTGAAGCTATAGCACAAAAAGCAGAGGTCTCTTGGTTTGTTCTCCAGCAACTGCTTTTGAGCTGTCTATAGCTTGCACACTGCCATAGATACAGTACCAAAAACAATACATCAAGGATGTGATAGAAGAAGAAGTTTAATTTGCTAATGCATAGGTCTAGCTCACTGATGGAGGCAACAAGATATACATTTGCCATACACATCTATGAAAATGCCATCATGCAGGCAACCCACCTTGCATATACATTGTAGAGTGCTGATAATAGTCTTCAAATAACCAATGTGAAACACTGGAAGCTCAAGCTTTACATATCCAAAGTGACCAGGACAGTCTGCCAGTTTTCCAGAGCAGGTTGTGCACTCCCCCTTCTTGTCTGTTGTGCCCTATCATATAGTTACGAGAAAATCCAATCACTCATCAGCACACTCCCACCAAGACATATTCATTTGGTAATTTGCAGTTTATGTTGCAAACCAATTCGAATGTCCAAACAAAGTGCAGACAGGCTTCTTAAAAGTCTAAACCCTAAACCCTAAAGCACAATATGCGGGTTGCAAATGCAAGGTTTGTATGCATGTTTGAGCTACACACCAGACGAGTGTCCACAACTCCGTTCACAGCAGGCCGTCGGTCAGGCATGGTGTACAAGATCGATTCGGACACATGAAGCTCTGAAGCTTTGACGATCTCTTGGCTAGACATCGTCCTGAAACGGATGCTCTTTCTACAATCCTCAAGAAATCGTTAGAGACTCATTGCACGGACCGTAATGGACCAAATTGAGCTCAAGAATGGTCATGTTTACATAGAGAAAAAACGTAGGCACTCAAACCAAGAGCAAAATTCTCCGCCGCGTCTCTGGATACTCCCGAAGAAGTTTCATGACAACTAGCGCTCCAAAAAAAAAACAAAAAAACAGATTAAATAAATCTATGGCTAGTGAAATCCAATTCGAAAAACGTAAAATTTGTTTACGAAGAAAACACGACCACTAACAGCTGGACAATTCTCTTCTATAATCTCTCATCTCTGTGTTTCGCTTTCACAATCACGAAACCCCACACACGGGGCGCAAATGGCACAAGAACTTACATTTTATGGGGTCCAACATCCTCGATAAAAGGTTGCTTGGAAAAATTAATCGACAGGTGGGGCTGCACACTCGGTGCACCCATGGCACCACCTGCTCCGCCTGCTGCGCCCCCCATTCCCATCGCGACGTTCCACCTGCAAATCAACAAACCAAAATCCCTCCTCCTCCCCCTGCTACTCTTCCCTCCTCTTCCGGATTAATTTTCTACTTATCGCACCTCGTTCTCTTCCGTCGCGAATGCAGAATTCCGAAGCCTTTCTTCATCGCTCTGCGAGAGAGCAAAACCAAAACAACAGGCCTAAAACCCTAATTATGCGCATCAAACCCTAAAGGAGCGAGTCCAAAACCCTAATTTGTGTTTCTGTGCCCTTGCGTCCTAAAACCCTAGTTTGTATCATGTAGTTAATATGGGTAATCCATAAGGAAGTTCCCTCTTTTTTGTCACGTTCCCATATGGTTCCCAATAGTTCATCATTATTTTTGTCGGATTTTTAAATCATGGCTTTTTATGTCGATGTAAATGTGCAGGGGAAATGGGTTAACTAATTAGGCTCAAAAAACTAAGCTATGAATTATTTTATTTTAATATTAGATAACATGGACATGCACATATTCATTTGTCTTTTTATTACTCACTACTGTGGCCTATGCCGTTGGCCCAAGTGTGAACCCATTACAAAATAGGGAAACTCTCAACATGTGAACATTGTTTTGCAATGTATGCATCGATTTTTTGAATAGCCAAATATGAAAGAAAATCATGCTTGAATTGAACGTTAAGCCTTCAAGTGTTACCATGTCCTCAACTGATTTTTCCTTCCAAAACCTGGTTTTTCTTTAATTTATTTGAATTTTCAGTTGCAGAAATCACTTAAAAATAAATATCTCCCACATTCTGAATCCAAATCTTACCAAATAAATTCCATTTAATCCTGCTCATCAAGTTCCAACAACACCAAAGGCACATTCCAATTCCTCCAAAATTTTCAGATATGATTTAATATAATTTTTAGTGAAAAATCATTCAATATTCAAGAACTTCTGCATCGCAAGTCCAAACACCATGAAACCAAGCTGATGCACCCCTACTCCTCCAGAGCTTTCCAAAGAGACCAAGAATGTGATCTGAAGCATCCCAGTTTGGTGGATCTCATCGGTACAAAACAAAACAAACAAACTTCCTTCCTTCATAAATAGATGTGAGTAAAAGAGTGAGGTAATTAGACTCAAAATAATAGATTTAAACAGCATAGAAAAACAACCATCATATTTCTGTTATATAACTGAAATTATATTTTCGAACATCAATTTGAATCATTTTTTTAGATATCTCAAACCTTAATTTGAATCATGTACTATGACATTAAAAAACCTAACTTCTATCATGTGTTCTAACATCTTCCAACCCTAATGTATACCATAACTATGACTCATGTTCAACACCAATTAATCTGCAAAAGGACCAACCAAAAAAACAACAATTTATAAAAATTCTAAAAAGATCGAACCTAGTTCACAACACAAAATAACTTTGAAACTCACTAATGGACTTAGCATATTTAAGGACTATTATTCATTTTTTTAAATGCTATGATTGGGATTGTAAGAGCCCCAAAAGTGCTCCATATGTGACACTGTACATTTTTAAATCAGCTGAATAAAACTAAAACATATGTCGGTTTGGCTCATGAAAATGGCTTTTCTCCTGCATATTTGTTCAGTTCGCTCGCTGAGGCTAGTAATAAGCACAGCAAAGTTGTGCACCTCCTAGACAAGAATGTAATAAATATGATCTGATTCCTGCTCCCTATTTTTGATTGGTCAATCATAATGATTGGTACATTTGGTTTTTTATCAGTAGTTCCCACCTATTTGTAGTCCCCATTTCAATTTTATGGGCGGGGTTGCAAAAAGATAAATAACTAAACTTGAATGTGAGAAATATTTTATGTAGGGTCACATACTAAGCACTAGTGGGAATGCTTTAAGGCCCCTTTTTTTTCTAATAATTATTTTGGCAAGATTTGCCAAACATGAGTTGTAGATATAGTATCATATTCATTAACATCTTTAATCATTAATTTGCATCATGTAGGTATTCAAAATCTTCAAAATCTATTTTTTATATAATAAAATTATTTTTTTAATATTTTATCTGAAATCATGTAATTAAACACCTTCAAACATTAATTTTGTATAGTTTACATATTGAGCATCTTCAAGTATTAATTTTGCATTGTTTAATTCAATATCTTCCTCCTTCATTTGTTTCATGATTTTTTTTACATCCAAACCTTAACATTCTCAAACCTAATTTACATCCTATACTGTTGACATCTTGATCCCAAAATCATGTCTCATGTATTTTAACATAATCAACTTGAACGATAGCGGGTTGCAAATAGTGGGTTTCACAATAGTGAGTTCAATTTTAAATAATCAATTATTTGTAATAAATCAATATCCTCCATGAACAATAATAAGAAGCAATAACCAATTTCACCACTTTAAAACCCAACAAATTAAAAATGTTATTTTACTAATGTTTTGACTATAGTCAATGTGAATCAAAAAATATTAATTTTTATTAACCCTTTGCCCTTGTAAATAAGGTTAGTGGAAAACCATTTTGGTTTAATTTTTAAGCTTTTGTAGATCATTTTGAATCTTTCTCTTGCACTAATTTTGTGTTGTACAACTTTGTACCATTTTGAGACGCTCCAAATGAATCAAAAGAATTATGCAAAGAACACACAAGCATACTTGACATTTTGAAATTTTTATGTTTCCTTATAAGGAACTTCAAGAAGTAAGATTTCACATGAACACTCTTTGTGATAATGGCAAGAAATTTTCAACAATGGTATGATCCTTTTAATTTCACAAGAGTTATATGAGTGTGATGGAAAAGAAACCCATGCATTTTTCATGTATAAAATGAAACTAAGCTCCATCAATGACCATTATTTATTGGGAAAATCACCTCCTTTCTATAGTTTTTCAATAACCAATTGTTATAATTTGCAAGGTCTTTTGTTAAACATGTGTCCTATCTCCATAAATATTACCATAGTACTTGAAGGATTTCAACATAAATTAACAATTCAACCTTCGTTTCGCCAAATTTTTGAATAATTATTTATTAAATGTGTTGAAAGTTTTATAAAATTAAGAACCTACAAGATTTTGTTTGTCATGTTTGAACCACAAACTTGATAATATCAAAATCTGAAGACTAAAACAATTTAAACATATATTGTATCGGCCCATAATTTTAAAGATGATGTTTTTGCTATTTTTTATAACCATTATCTATCAAAATTTTCAAAATTAAAAAACCAAATTCCAAAGTTAAGATTTATATTTCACTTAATTATTCAATGGTTAGTTGTTAAATCTAATCAAAGGGTACAATAGATGAATAATTGGTTATCTTCATTCAATTTTTGAACTTTGAAACCCACTAATGTCATTTTTATTTTGAAAAACACAAATTTTTATTTTTTTAACTTTGACATGTTCAAATTGGTGATGGCCAATTATAGTCCATCATTTTTTTCAATTGGGATACATTTGAAATGATTCACTAGATCAAATCCATAAGTTCAAACATGCATATTAAGATTAGTGTTTTGTTTGTGACCAACCTCAATCCTCCCTGATCATGCAACACTTTGTTGTGCTTTTAACATTGTTGAAAAACCTTGGACAAGGTAGTGTGCAAAGCGAACATTTTGTATTTTCCGTACCACTATAGAAAAAATTATTTAATTTTAAATGATTTTCATCATGAAAAGATAATTAGATTTATATAATTGGTTCTTTTAGCCAATCAATGCATCTTTTATCATATTGGCCCTTTTGCTTGCCCTTTCCCATCCTAAGCCTTAACACTTAAGACAAATCACACATGAGTTTACACTTGAGTCAATAAAAGGTCATGTTCACACTTATTTCACATTTTGACCAATATTGTTCAAGAATCATTCCAACCAATCAATGCATTTTCATCATATTCGCCCTTTCCTTTGCCCTTTCATATCCTAAATTTTAACACTTGAACCAATGACATTTGAGTTGACACTTAAACTAATAAGTTTTTTTCAAAATTGACTATTTTTTAAGTTGTGTTTCTTAAAGCCTTGAAGAGGTTTTTTTGAATGTTGCATCATGTTGAACTTTCAAGATGATTCCCCTTGGGCAAAAAGCACAAACTTGTTCCCCAATCACTATGAAATGTACTAAAATAAATGTTTGTTTTATTTGTCACCCATTTTTAATTCTCCAAAACTATGGAGCCCTTCATTGTGCTTTTGGTACTATTGGAAAGATCTCAACTAAGGATTGTGCGTAGTAGTCATTTCACGATTTTCAAGCCAATGGAGCAAAAGTTATTGCATTTAAAATGACTTTGTGATTAAAAATTTATTAAAATATTTTAAACATTTTAGTCAATAATATTTTAGCCATTTTAACCAATCATTGATTTTTTATCATATTGGCATTTTCATTTGCCTTTTGCGTTACATTAATAATATTTCTTAAAGCCTTGAAAAGGTTTTTCTTTAAAATTATATCGCTTTGAGGCTTGAAAATGATCAAATTTGGGCCAATGGAATACGGGCCCACTAGTCCAAAGGAAATTGAAACCAAATTGCACTGCATACTTGGCATTGTCCTATATTTAAAAAATAAATAAACCATTATTTTCTATTTTTGAACTAAGATCACAACAAATAATGCCCACAAAATTATTTTTGGGTTCAATTTTTTTAATAAAATAATGGTTGAGGCTCAATTTCAACTTCATGGCATCGTTTTTTTCTAAATAAAATTGAAATTTGCATTATTACATTTTTTAACATCAAAGAATGAGGAAATGACAACTAATGACAATTGACATGTACACATAGTTCCAAAACAAATATTTATTATGTCTAATTGTCAATTTTGTAAAATGAATACTAGAATATTAAGTAGTGAATGAAATTTCTAAACCCAAAATTGGTCATTTATTGGCCACCATTTGTGTTCATGAAATGCACCAAAAAAAAATTTGTTGCAATTTTTTCATAGGTGGGAACTTTCATGATGTAAGGATTATATGCATACTTGGTCACATTGATTTTAAAATAAACACAAACATCTAAAGTTAAATACACCATTGCAAAGATGGAAAGGCATTTAAAAATCTTTCACTCAAAGAGTGGATATTGTTATAATGATAAGTGCAAATGGTGGCATGCTAGTTATGTACACAAATTTTATTTTATATTTAAATGAAAAATACTGGTCAATTCCAACATGAATAATGTAAATTGAATTTCATTTCATCTTGTGATAAAAGGATAAAAAAATGTAAATGTATGTGTAAAAATCAAATTAAAAGTATGCAAAGGAAACAAAACATTCATAATTCATGTTTAAATCTTGTTTTATATTCCTTCCACACATATATTTGTTATGTAATATTAATTTAAAATGTGGCTTCAAAGTTTATTTAGGTAAAGGTGACTCATTTGTTTAAAGTTGATGAAATAACAATATTGTGTAAATTTTCTTATGGGCAAAGAAGGTTGACTAATTGTGAGGAATCTTTTGTCTCAAAAAATTAATTGCCTTTCATTTGATAGAATCGCTTAATGGAAATGTCAATTCTTCCTTAAAAGTACCCACCTTTGTCAAAGATTCATTTCTTATAGTCTTTTTTTCTTTTTTTAAATTGTCGTTAATAGCCTTCATTGCCTTGTTGAAGTTATTTTGAAGCAAGTGAATATGAACTTGCCCAATTGAAAGTTAATTCCTTAATAGAGTGGTATCATCTAATATATTCCATTTGCACAACTATCTCTGCATGTATACTTGTTTTGCTTCTCCAATGTGTCCTTGATAATTTTCGGATTGGAAACATAAATTCTCATTAAAAACAAAATAGGTTTTATACATTTCATGGGTGTGATGGGTCACAAATTTGTTTTGGTTTTCGAATGTTTCTTGACAATCTTTGGAATGGTAACCTCATTTATTTTCAACTATTCCTTGGGTTTTATAGACATGGCAATAACATTTTTTTGTTTATTTCAACCTTATGTTTTGTAATTGTTGGTACAAGTCTAATGTCCAAATCAATCAATTTTGTGTTTACAACTATGATAGTTTTATGCGTCATCATAGTTAGAAGTGTTTATAGTTGCATGTGCATGTAACTTAGTTTAAATAGAACCAAATATAAGTTTTAAATGTGACTACATTTGCAATTCTTATATGTTTGGATGGAAAGGTAGAAGAAAAGTGAACATTTAGGTCAAATCATAAATGGAGTATCATGCTTGAAACACAAAACTTCCCAAACTTACGTTTTTCTTCACAAAACCTAAGACATGTCCTAGACTTTTCTCTTTTTCTTTTATGTAAAATGAAATAAATTCCCTTATAATTTTATATATGCACCTAGAATATTTATTGTTTCATTTATGAAAGTATGAAGAATTTAAAAAAAATTGGTGTGGGTTATATCCTATCTATGGCCATAAATTCTTAAAATTTTCATTTTTTGAAACTTTATACATTGCAATAAGGTACATGTTACTTGTCACATTCCATTATTTTTACACATTAATGCCTAAGCTATATGTGGTATACAAGTCAAGGGAATATAATATGTTTATACATTCTTAATGAATCTTTGAACCATTTTTCACTAAAAGGAAACAAAGTCCTAATTTCTTTCCCAAAACTTATTAGGAATCCTTAAACTTGTTCAAACTAGAAATAATTTGCATATAATAATACATGAATAATGTATGTATCTATGAAACAATAATAAATAAATATGAATGCACCATTAAGTTTTTAAGGACATCTTCAATTGAAGGAGGTCCATTGGATTTTTTGCAAAACTTTTTTTGGGTACCCCAACCATGCTTTGAACCATTTGTCATCCATTATTAAATGTGCATATGTTGATGAATGGAAACCTAATTATTTTACCAATTGTTTTAGTACTTTCTACTAATTGTGCATCAATTCTATCCAACGATAAATCCAATGATACGTCAGGGCATTCATCTCCTACTTTGGGGGCATGAGGTTCTTTTGAAAGCATGAGGTTGTTTACCATAATCTAGTTTCAAATACAAAATATTCGAATTTTGAAAATAATTGATGGGATGGTTTGAATGAAATAATCGATGTAATTTTTATATTGTAATGGAGGTAAGGTAAAATTGGTAAGGTGGACAACATGCGTGTAAAAGGACAATTAGGTCAAGCTAAAATAAAAGCCTTAAAGTTGATAATGAATGGGGAAGATGAAGTATTTTTTGGTGGAAAGGAAAAAATAATTAAATAGATATTTATCCTTGTCCTTTCATAAATTATCAAGCATTAGATTTTTTTCAAAGCCACTAAGCATTGGAACATTCCATTAAACCACCAAACATTGAATTCTTTTCAAGACCACCAAGTTTGAAACCTTCCATTGGCCATTAAGTTGGGACCTTTCCTTGTTTCTTTCTTCCTTATTCTTTTTAAAATGTTTGAAATTTGATCATTTGGTTTTTTCTTTTTTCTTCTTTGGATGTGATTTTAAAGGTTGAACCTTGAAAAACTTATTCATTTAATCTCTTTAGGGAGAAAGGGGAGTGACGAACATTAATATATGGTGAAAATGAAGGATAATAATGTTGCATAAGTAATTTTTTTTAATAGGAAAAATGAAGTGTTGAACTTAAAGGTTTAATTTTGAAAAAATTTCATACAACCTTCTTGAATTTTGTGCCATACCCCAATTTTGATTAAATGCAAAGCTTGAAATTTGGTGTATTGGTGTGTTTTATAATTAATTCCTAATGAGTTACACATGTTAAATTTGAATAAAGAATTTAATGACGATGGCGTTTTAAGTGATTAGAAGTTTATTATCAATTTGAATATTCTATAACCTTTTAGAAGTTTATTTAAATAGGTGCCAACTTAATATAATGTTATTTAACATATTGAACTTTTGAAATTTATCTATCAATTCTAACTAGAATCAATTCATTTGGATTTGTTGAGTGGAAATGGCATTCATTTGAATGAAGGAGGGTTGGTCTTGTAATTTTGTTTTCTATGGCATTGACCTTGGAAATAAATTTATTGTTTTCAACTACAAAATTTTTTTCAACATTTAATATTATATTTGTAAATATTTCTTCCATCCATAAAATATATACTCAATTATCATTATTACAAAAGTGGGGTGTAATTCATTAACCTAAATCACTATGGGACTTTAAAAATGAAATAACTTCACTACACTTTAATGGTTTCACCTTGGTTAAAGTTATTTCATTATAATGTCATTATATAAACATTGTGTTTCACTACTAATTAACATAAATCACTATTATAATTTATTATAGTAAATAGGTTTTTTTTATATTGTTATTTTATATACCCTATGTTATTTCATGATATATCTTATATTAATTTAGGCTACCTTAATTATTATAACTGATACCCTAAATTATTATATGTCATTACAAGCTATTATAAATTGTTATACCTTAAATTATTATATGTTATTTTATTTTAAATTATTTTTAAATAGTTAATTATAATTTGTTTTACTTTAAATTATTTTAAATTTAATTATGCAACTAATCTTATGTTAAACCTTAGGTTATTTTATTTTAAATTAATATAATTTATTTCAAGGTATACTTTAAGTTATTCAAGGTCATTACACTTTATGTTATTATATGTTATATTATCCTAAATATAAAAATTTTAAATGACTTAAACTCAAATAACCTATAATAGCCTATGAAAAATAATTTAAAATAACCTATAATTAAAAATATATCAATAATTTATAATATAACCTAGAATATTCAACAATAATTTATAATATAATAACCATTAATAATCATAATCTAACTTTTTAAAAAAAAACACAAGCATTAACAAAAATAACCACTAATAACCATTAATAAAATAGCCAACAATAACCACTTATGTACTTTCAAACTCTTTGAAAGACTCTAATGCGAATCCAAAAATGAAAACAATAAAAAAAATAGTTGAGGTACACTCCTTAATTTGCAACATTTTGAAGGTAAAAAGGGCATGTTGGAGCTCCAAGATGGGGACTACGAAAAATGACAAGGAGCTCAACTATTCACACAGACTTGCACAAACCAAACAACAAGTTAGTTAATGCATAATTGAAACATTTTTAATGTATGGACGGGACACGAACATACATAGACTCACAAGACTCATCACAGCCCAAACTTAGGGAAAGCCATCACCTTCCTTCTTATAATATTCTCTATAATTAATCACATGGGCTACATCCAAATGTCATTTTGACCCAAGACTTTCAAGTTGAGAGCCTTGAAATTGAAACTTTGGAGGTCCATAACTTCTTGTGAAAACTTTTAATTAAAATGAGGTTGGAAGCAAAGTTGTAGCCTTTGTTGAGATCTTTTAACAATATGTGACACACCACTTGCATGCATGTAATTCAAAGCAATTATACACTTTTAGTGGTTGGGAATCAAATTGGCATTTTAACTTCCGACCCTTCATTTGGGCATAACTTGTGTTTGAAGTATTCAAATCAATCATGCAAGCCCATTTTAGGCATCTACGTTTCAAGAAATTTCCAATCATATAAAAACTCTTTTAATCCAATGAATTTTGACCTTGAAAAAGACATCTTTGAAAATTTGGGACTTTGTAAGGATTTCAACTCCCAAAGTGGAAGTCCACTTGGGATTGTGTGAGTTCATGGCTTATGGTAATATAACCTATAATAGCCAATAATAACATCAAGTGAAATAAATTTCAATAGCCAAAAATAACCAACAATAACTTCACATAGTCGAAAATGACTTTAAATGAAAAAGTTTAAAATAACCAAAAATGAAATAATCTATAATTCCCAAAACTAACATAAAATAGCCAAAAATAACTTATAATAATCCAAAAGAGTCTAAGGTGAAATAATAAAATAATAATAAAAACATAAAATAGCCAAAAATAACCCAAAATAACCTAAAATAAAATAATTTTAAAAAATAATAATAAATTGAAAATAACCATAAATAATGTATGGTGAAATAATTTAGATCAATGAAAAGTAGCCTAACATAGGCAGTATTGTTATATTAAGAAAAAATCTTATCCATTTATTAAACTTTTTTTTTCCATAAAACTAATCATTGAAATGTTATTGAACAATGATATTCAAAAAAATTAATTCAAATGATTTTAAATTTTCAAAAGGAAATAACTTTAATTATGTACATTATTGAAATTTCTTAAAAACCCAAAATCATTTCATTTGGACAAAATCTCAATAAGATATGAATTTTCAAAGTTTATATTTTTGTATCGTTTAAAATAAAATATTTGATAAATAAAATGTAATGTAACACATTTTCATAATGACTGTGGTGGCTTGATGGTACAAATGTTTGTTTTCCATCTTACAAGTCAAGGGATCAAACTTCTTAAATGATGTGTTTGTGTTCAACAATGATAAGTTGATTAAATATTTTTCTATGTAATTCCCTAAAATAGGTGCATGTTTAGGTTGATTACATGGTTTATGTATTAGGCTATGTTTTTAACCTAATATAAGTAATGGCACATGTCAATAATTCATAGGTTGAAAATCATGAAATTAACAATAATATTAAATAATTAAATAATTAAATTTAATTGATTTCCATGCTACCTAATTAATTAATTATCAAGTGAAATGGTTTAGTAAATTTGTATTTCACTAAATATTAATGACCAATTCACTATTTGTAACAACTGGTCCTTGTTCATTGGGTGGTTGAGTAGTTTCATGATGGTAGAAATGTTTCAAATTCACTCAAAATTTAATGAAACTCAAAGTAAATTAGGATGCATTTTGGTGGAACATATAATCACCTCTTAAAACTGGGATTTGAAGGATGTAAAACCTACCTCACAGTAACCTTATGTTATTTTTAAATAACCTATAATAATTTAAGAAGGCCTAATTTAATCTAAGTTAAACTGGGTGGATGACTTATTTTATAATATGTTAATGTTTATAATTTTGTGATGATTAATTATGTTACAACTTGTAATTATGTTACAACTTGTAAAAAGTCATGGTGTAATGGTTAAAAATTTGAACCTTCGAAATGTAGGTGAAAGGTTCAAATTTTCACACTTGCAACTTTGGATCACCTTGTTTCTTAACCTACTTAGCTTACTATAAATTTGTTTTTAGTTTAAGGTGGGCTAAATTAAGCTCATAAGTTAAATCATTTAACCTAATTTTTAAAACTTAAATGGACTAAGGTAGGCTTGAAGGCTATTTTGCTTAATATATACACCATTCCTTAAACAACCTAAGTTAGGTCTCTTATGCTTCAATTGCCATGTGGCATTACATAATTGGGTGAAAAGGTTCATTTTTCAGTTTATGTTACCATATGGAAATTTATAAGTGGTCAATATTTTTTTTAATTTGGAATAGGTTGCCACATGGCAACTTAAAAATGAACACAAAAATTTTGAAGTTAACTTAAGTTGTTGCATGGCAACAAGAAATTATTTAAAATCTTATAATTTACTTTTAAAATTATTTCAACCATTGGATGCATCTTTCATAATTATTATTTGATTTGATATTTGACCATTTTTTTGGTATGATCTTTTGAAATTGTGATCATCCGTCCTTGAATTTAATCATGAAAATCATATGGAATGATGTAAACAATTATAGTCACGGTAAAAATGAAATGGCATAAACAACTAGTTTGAATTGATTACATAATCATTTAGTTGTGAAAGCATATGCAAATGAATTTTTAGTCGTGAATGGAATTATAGGTGTTCATTTTTGGCTTAGTAATATAGATTAGAGAAATGATTAATTTTTCAAAAAAATTTAATGGACTGGAATGTACATATGAAAATTTGAAATATATATGAATATTATATATAATGATAAACATAAAACAATCAAATGAACATTGGGGTTTACTATGTAAATTTATTTCATAATATGGAGAAAAATTCAACTTTCAAGATTTATATAAAATAGATAATAAAACATTAATGATTTGATTATTTGTAAATCATGGTTCATATGGACCTCAATAAAACAATATATGTTCATGGTTGAAAACATAATAAGGTGAAACATTTTTTGGTTATAATAACCCATATTTTGCAAGGTTTCATATAATATAATTTGTGTGATAAATACATAAAATTGATTAGTTCATGAGGAACAACTAATTTTATTTTTTAAAAATGGTATAATATAGAAAAATTTGAAGTTGGGTCAAAACATAGCCAAAGGATTCACAAAGGGCATTGGATATGAGATTCTATCATAAAAAAATTATATATATATTTGCCATTTGAAACCATGGTAATCATGGCACATTATTCCTTTTCAACACACATGAATGTTAGGAAACTCAAATTAAAAATCCATTTGACTCAATTTTAAGTTTTAGTTTAATTAAAAACTTTTGAAAGCGAAAAATTTTATCATTAAAAAAGGACATTTTTACAAAGGACTTTTAAAGGATTCATATAATAAAAATAAGTTGATGGTAAAAAGTATGAGACTATAATAACCTATTAAACACACTAAAAACACATTCACAAATTTTAAAATGTGGTGTAGTGCGAAATTAGGTCACCGCGCAAAGCTAAACGCTGGCTGATCTTGAGGTTTAGATTGCCTGATCAGCCGTCATCTTATTGCGGCACCCCATTAACTATTGCATGGAGTTGCATGGCTTGCTTGGTATTTGCTGGTGTGTGCTGAGTGGTCCAGGAAAATTGGCGGCTAGAAATTATGAGGAGGGATGGAGTCGAATTGATGGAGAGGAGCAAGCAATGGCGGCAGATGGTGGGAGCTGGATGGAACGGAGTGGCAAGAGATTCGGGAGGCTTCAGGAGGAAGCTAACGGAAGTCCGATGAGCTTTTGGGGTAGCTTAATTACGAGGAGGAGGAGGATTTGAGGGAGGATGATCAGCTAATCTTAAAAAATTCAGGAGGTAGAAGAAGATCCGTGTAGAGAACAATGAGAAGCTCTGTTAGCTAGAGTAGCTGGGCTGAATACTAGAACTTTCCGCTGCGCCTGGTAATCGGTCAAGCTACTGCAGAGGAATTAGAGGGAGAGAGACTAGACGGCACTGGGAATCTGGTGTTTTTGTGAACATTTGATGGGAAAGCGAGTTTGTGCTTTCGGGAAATGTACATAGTCTATAATGTAATGAAAGAGTTTTCCTGACTAGCATCTGTGTGAATGGGCAAGGCAGGAGATGGATATTGTAAAACCTGCTTTGTTGTTGTGTGGGATGCAAGGCACTTGCACGTATTTAATCTTGTGATGTTCGTCTGAAAGAGTCAGTAGGCAGTTAGTGTGATGTATGTTTTCGGAGGTCAGAATTGTGTGGAGTAGATCAAGAGAACATGGATGCTTGGGTTCGTTGAAGGCAGTCAATGTGCTGTGTGTTTTCGGACCCTCTCTTTTTGGTTAGAGTGGAATTTGAAAACTTTGAAAATTCAAAATGTGTACATTTGAAAATTTAGAAGGTCAAAATTTCAAGAGTGTTTTAGCATATATAAATGGGGTATAATGTACATAATGTATTGAACAGAGTTGTAGTTTATATTACATTAAATTCAGCTTTAAAAATTTAACAAATTTTGGTATAATTTCAAATTATCATCATTTTCAAGATGAAACATAAAATCTTAGAGGAATCTGTACACGTTTACAAATTCATATTTATTAAAAAATGATTGTGATTTTATTTTGATTTATTGGGCAATTCCAATCATTTCTCATAACAAGTTTTTAAAAAAATCATTCGTATGAAATAAATATTTTGGGGAAAAAGGGCATGCAAGACTAATGTAAAGTACTACTTGTGGCTCCTTTGATCTTGTTTTGACCTAGTTGCCATTTTAAAAGATTGAACTTTCAAAGTTTTACCAAATCACTTGTAACATTCCATAAAAATTCAATATAGATTCAATATGCCAACATATAGTGCCCACTTTAGTAGTATTTTGGTGTGGAATATGGTGTGGTGACAATTATATTGTAATGGAACTTTTGAAAACTAAACCTCAATTTCAAGCAACAAATATTACGAACCTTGATTTACAAACACCTTATGCTCTAAAATTATGTTATAACACTAAAAAATGGTGTCAAATATGTTTAACACCATGCAACAATGTAACATCACTAATGATGTGGGAAAAGGGGATGACCCAACTATATTTCATAATGCATAACAAACTTAACCCTGGACTATTGTACCTCTTAATTTAAACCATTTAGTTAAACACATACATTAATAAGTACATATTTACATAAGGGGTATAACAATATTCATAACCTATGCGGAAGTGTGTTACACTAAAACCTTTAAGCACATACAACTTAATATTGTTATGCAAACAAATAATTATTGAATTGATTAAGGATATAAACACCAAATCCATCCATGTGTTTTTGCTATTGTTTGGAAGTAATGGGACCTTATATTCTTTTTCTACAATATCTATGTTTTAGCATTAACCCATGTACTACATTTGTAATTAAGATGTATATTTTATTTGTTTGAAACATGGTGAACATGTCAACCTCTATCACAAATTGTAAAAAATAACACAACAATCCAATTTTTCAATGATTGGTTAAGTTTATGAAAAATGAAAAATGAATCCATGGTCAAGTCTCCAGCTTTAATCTCTACAAAAACATTCAACACAAACTCAATCAAAGATATGAAAAATAATGTTCAATAACGAGACATTAAAAAAAAGTTAATGAAATGGGAAAAGATAGAAAATTAGGAAGTAAAAGTTCTCAATTATTAAGGAATGAAGATAGAAGGAGATGTGGAGGCCAAAGGAGGTTGATAAGGGATCCATAAATGAAAAAAAGAAGCTTGGAATTGACAAATGGTATACATGACCTTAAACAACCCATGATGACCAATCAAAAACCTTTTGTATGTGAAGCTATTCAATGTTCATCAAAGATGTGTAAGGTGGTGAATTGTTATAGGAAAATGATATGGGTACCTTTTGTGAAACCATTTTATGTTGTTGTTGAAAAGAAACAAAAGGTCACCCTTTTAATGTTTATAACCTTTTGTTTTAATTTGATTAGTTTTTATTTTGTTTTCTAATTGTTAATGCTTCATGGGAAATGTTAAATTGTTCGCAATGTTCAACAAGAAATCTTTGAATGAGTTTTTAAAAAATAATAATAATAAATTCATGTAAGTCTTATGCTCAAATTATTTTAGGTCATCCCTTAAATTTCAAATGTTTATGTATGGTGTCTATGGGAATAGAAAAATGTTTTAAAAAAATCAACTTCTAATGCTTGCAAATATTGATTTTATATGTTTCTGAAATCAATTGGGGAAAAAAAATGGTGACACAAATAAAACCATACAATGCTAAAATGTCAGAGGACTACATGTAATACTTGAAGCTAGGTGGGCAGTTAGATAGATTGTTAGGTAGGTGCTAGTAAATAATAGTTGTGATTATGTTGTGATTAAGTTCCAACTATGTTATAACTATAATTTATATCCCATATGTTAAATTGTTTTCCATTCCAATTTAGTGACCTATATAAGGAATGTTTCTAAAACATCCAAGAAACACAAAAACTATTCAAATGCAAATCTCATTTAGGACATCATGACTTAGTAAAAGAGGTTCAACCCTAAAGGTTAAATCCAAAATGAAAATATATATTAAGCATATTCATTTTATTTTTATCTTTTTTGAATAAATTATTCTTTTAATATTTCTAAAAACTTCTAAACATGTTTTTTGGGCCTTTCTAAAAGTTTTTTTAGTGCTTAATGTTGATGATAGGGTGAAAGCACATAGAGGTGGAGTACATAATTTTGTCATAGCTTGTTAGATTATTAATCATGGGCCATGGAACAAAATATAAATGAATAATATGTGAAAAGGATTCAAAATAATAATATGACATGTGATATGATCACATTGTATGAATTTCATGAATAGATTTTCCATAACCATAACATATTGGACTTTTGAAGTGCCAAAAATCTTGCGTCACAGTCCATATCATATGAATATGGATTCATTATAGTTACTAAAATGTTTAATTGAGTGATTTGTTTTTACATAAAAAGTAATATGATGCCATTGATACAAAAAAAGATGATTTTGAAAGATTTTGAAAACATAAATTGAGATATATAATGAAGTATGGATTTTTTTATAAAGTCATTTATTAATTTGAATTAATAATTCAATTTTTCATTTTTAAAATGTAAACATTTGATACAATTATTTACAATTGATAAAGTCTAGAAGTAAAAAAAAACTATTTAACCTTGCCATATAACTTGTGCAAGATAATATTTTTTGTTACAATGTAAAATGGACTTTTATTTTAACATTAGTATGGACTTCACATATGCTGGAAAGTACTCCACTTTAGTGGGCTTTCACCCGACAATAAGTAAATAATTGTAGGTAGGTTGTAAACAGGTAGGTAATACATAAGTAATTAGGAATAAAAAAGAAAGTTAATGGGTAAGTATGTTAAAAAGTAAAGTAGGTTTAAGGCATGGTGCAAGTAGGTAAGTAAGTGGCAGGTAGCTTTTAAATAGATATGTAATACACAAGTATGGAATAAGTAAGAAGGTTAATAGGTAGGTAGGTTAAAAAAAAAAAAAAGGGTTTAGGGCGTGGTGTAGGAAGTTGAGGTGGAGAAGGGTGTAGATAACATTAATTTATCTACATATTGCTTACTTTCCTACTTAACTACCTACTTACTATATTTACAAGTACATTTTACTTACATATTACTTACCTACCTAGCACCAATCATAAATGTAAACTTATAATGAAATTGAAACAAACTTACAACAAAGTTGGGAAATAAAGACACAATTTAAAGTTGCAAACCTATTTAATATGTATTTCATCCATTTGTTTGTGATCTTTTCATCAAATTTTATGAAGTGTCCACCAAAATGATTAAAAATGTGATTCGTTTTAGCCACATCATCACATATGCATGATGTGGACCATTTGTCATCAAGAGGCATGATATCATCACATAGTATTTGAATATGGACTATAGTTCAACTTTTAAAATTTGAGAACAAAAAATATTTGGAAGCCAACCTTACTTAAAGGTCAACAATGTATGGTTACTAATTTAGTAAGTGGTATGGCTCATTTGGTAAGTATAACCATCCATGTTGAAATTTTGTAAATTAAAAAAGATTGAAATGTAATTAAATCACATAAAAAAAACTTTTGGTTAAAAAAGGCAATTTTTTCCTAATGGTAGTAAATCGTTTGTTACAAGTGCGTGTAAATTGTTTTTAGGTAGTTTTTATTTGCTAGACCAATTTCAATTATCAATATGTTTCCAAAATGTATTATGAATGGTAATATATAGATAAATCCAAAAAAATCAACATTAATTTAGCTTACCAAGTTTTATAATGTGAAATACTAAATAATGGTTATAATTAACATGTTTAGATTCATAATTTATAAGTAATACCTAAACATTGATGCACTTATGGAATTCTTTCATTATTTTCTTGTCCAATAAACAAGTTCCATTAGGAGGCGTTCTATGGATCATTTGTAGGGAGTTGGTAACATAATCAATTCAAGATCATGAATACCTAATTGCACACCTTTTTTATTTCCCTCAAATCATGAAATTTATGTACCACATCTGTGACATTCCCAACATCAACATTTATAATCTATCTTAACACTCTTTGTTTACCATTCATTGACAACTATTACCTCATGCAAGATTGACAAAAAAAACAAGTTTCAAAAGATTTTCTTTTAATTCAAAATTGTTCCCCAATATGATTTGAAAAAGGTCAGAAAATTTCATTCCATTTCATTACTACACTTTCATCAACTTGTTTTAAACATAAGTAAATGTCTTTCTTACCAAGATCATGTAATTCAAAATTCTTACATTTTCATTTCAATTCGATAAATAAGGATAAAATACAAAATTAACAATGCATTAATTAGATTTTTTTTTTCTTTAGTCCCATTTTGATTTTTACCTCACCAAACACATATTCCAACATTAATCTTCTAACATATTCATATGTTGAAGACAAAAGTGTTATGAAATTTCATTAAAAACATTTCCAAAAAATATTAACAAATTTTGGATGAATTTGATTATGAAAACATAATTGGTTATAAAGATGAAATATAACTATGAATCCATCAAATGAATATTTCATCCATTGAATTCATTACATCAAAATGATTTGTATGGATGAAATTGACCAACTTAATGTAATTACTCTATGGATAAAATTTGATGGATCATATTACATTTATGAATGGAAGATAACATTGTCCCTATGGGTGAATTGCATCCATATTATGGGTCCAAACATGATTAGGGTATCACATTTGAACCTTAGGGACTCACTCCAAGGACTTCCAAATTCACCTTTTTCTTCACTTTTCCTATGATGTGTTTTATGTTTCACCCTTTTCTTCATGTAAAATGGAATCATTTTGTTCCAAATTTTATATAGGCCTTTAAAGTATCTATTGTTTTCATTTATGAAAGTGAGAATAATAAAATTTATCCAATGTGAGCCATGTTCTATAGATGCCCCAAAATTCTTTGAAATTTGATTTTTTGAAACTTTTTACACTACAATAATGCATTTGGTTTTTGTCACATCATACATTTTATACACATTAACACATAAGGTGTTTGTAGTAAAAATCTTGGGCAAAAAAAAATTGTTTACATATTTTTTATGAGTCTTTGATTTTTTTTCTCATGAGACGAAGTCTTGGATTTTTCTTAAAAACTTGGTAGAAATTGTTAAACTTGTTCAAATTTGACATTCTATGCATAGAATAACACTTTTATAATGTATCTATCTATGAATAAAATTAAACTTTCTATATGAATGTGTCATTAAGTTTCAACATGTTTAAATGAGGGGTTCTAGAAAATGTAAAATGAAACAATCCTTTTGGGTACTCCAATCATACTTTGACCCTTATCAAGTTTCACTCATAGTTCTTATATGTGGACAATATTTTTAACTACAAACATAATTTCATCCATACTATCAAAACTTTAAATGTAAGGATTTCATTATTGTCATCCACATGCTTTGTGTTTCCAAATGTCGTTATAATTTCAAAGGGATCCATGTTGATAATTTCACAAATGTCGTCAATTTAATCTAAACATTTCATTTTCATCCAAGCGATGAATTTTAATTTCATTCATTTTGTCAATTCATTCATAACATTAGTTCAACATATGGTTTTGTTTTTCCATGTATTCAATTTCACCCATGTTTTAACTCATATTTGTAGAACTTTTCATCAATGTCAAGTTTATTTATTTAATCCTATTATCCATTTTATCAAGTAGAACATTACATCAACTTCAAAATAATCCAATTCATCACTTTTATCCATTCCACCAATTCCACTTTATGCCAATTTCATCCACATGTTGAGTTCCATTTCATGCGGTGAATTTTATTTTTCATTAAGGTCAAGATGTTGGAACAAAGAATGAGAGGTTGGTAGATAGGGATGTAGCTTCCAAAGGAAATGGAGGTTGGCACAAAGGAGAGGAAATTTGGAAGGGAGGGGAGGTAGGTTGCAAAGGAAAGGCATGTAGTTTATAGAGGAGATGAAGGTTCAGAATGAAAACAATAAGTTGGGAGGTGGGTCTTGTAAGTAGGAATGTTGTGATGCACATCTATAGATAAATAATACATCGTTTTAAAGGTTATTTATGTTAGCAAAAAAACTTCATATTTTCGTATAGCCAAAGATCATGACTCACAACCTCTTTTTATCCATGTGAAAATTGAACCAATGTTATTTGAAATGAATCATACCAAATGATATTAATATTAAAAAAAATTTCTTACTTTTTGTAGTGAAAATTATGGGTCCCTTGGTAAAATTATTTCCTCTATAAAAAGGGAACTGTGTTCATGAAGTGCTACAACTTGATTATGTATCATCAAGTTGAAATGGAAAGATAAATGGATAGAAGAAAGGTTAGGGACCTATAATTGACTTTTCTTCTTATAAAAAATCACAAAGGTGTTGTATGCACATTCATATGCCATTCACCAAATTGACATTGGTACCTACTTGTTTATAAGTTGTACTTATTAATTGGGGTGGAAATTGTCGTCAAAATGTTTTATTTTGTTTTGTTTACTAGGAGTCACTTTGAGTGGCCTATTGCAAGTTTTTTTGTTTTCTAAAATTTTTGCCACTCCCTCAAAATAGAAGTATATAGGTGCTTTTATTTAGCTCACTTTTATAGGTTATGCAAGTTCAATTTTGGGCATAAAAAATGGGATAAAATATGGTGCTATTGGTAACATCTTGGGGAACACATTGAGGATGGAATTTGGAACCTTTGGGAACATCATCTTGGGATGATACATAAAAAACTTGAAGAAAATGTTGGAAATGTGATTGGGAACATATTTGGGAACAATTCAAAAAATTAAACATAGTGGCAATATGAGAGATCCTATGAAAATGTGAAGATTCAAGAGTAATAGTAATTGAAATAAAAAATGACAACAATAAAGAGGAATAGTTTACAAGGAATACCAAAATTAAATTGAGGTTGATAGTGTGCCTCCAAAATAATTTTGCTTCTTTTGTTTGGTGGGGATCGAACTCTTTGATTTTTTCATCGCAAATGAAAACACTCACAGTATGGACACTTTCAAAAAAAAAAAATATGAAGCCTTTTCCTTTAATCTAACTATGTAGGTTATGAGGGTTTGGGCAAAGTTTGGGCGAAGGTATGAGAAAATGTGATAATACAATAAACCCTTTTAAAAATCACACCCATTTTACTCACATTCTTGTTTGTGTCACACATTTTTTGGTAACCATTCATTTTGGTATAAAATGTCATTTTAAAAATCATTATCACATTTTTTAGTAGCACAAAATATTTGCAAAGCTTTCCTTATAAATGTGATTATAATAAAAGAAATCTATAGTAAAAATTATGATTTTATAAATTATAATTCCCTTTGGCATTGATAATGTTGTTTTGTGTTCAAGTTATGCAAACTAACTACAATGAATCTAGTTGAAAAGAAAAGAAAAGAAAACTTTCTAATGCAACAAGCAAAAGATGTGCGAACTGACTTAAAAAGCAAAAAATCTTAAATAAAATAAAAATTAACAAGATACACAAGCTAATAATTAAAGAGCTCAAATTCAATGTGAATCATCACATTAAAATAGGCAAAAATCACAGCCTTTTTAAAGGAGTTTAGAATAAATTATGTAAGATTTTTAAATTTTTTTTGGCACCTTTATTCTAGCACAATAGAGCTATTTTGTAAAGGTTTTTTTTTTTGGCCTATAATTACAATCTTGGAAGGGTTTATATGGAATGTCATTACACACGTTTAAATCACAATTCGTTATGTGAAAAAGAAGTGGTCATCCAAGGCGTGATTATAAAGGGGTTTACTTTATTAGCCAAGAGCTTGGTGGACACACTAAGAGCATCATTGGGATCGTGATAAAAACACAATGGGAACATGGTGGGAACTACAAAAACCCGCCACCCAAGCTCCAGCCCCCTCTCCCCTACCGTCCAAATTTCCAATACTGCACTAGTTAGCTATGGCACAGGAAAGAAGCTTGTAGTCAAACCAGCTTTGACAAGCATTGAAGTCTCGAAAAGCCAAAAAGAGTAATTGAAAAGGGACAAGCAAATGCATTGATGTTCAATTATACCAAGATTGCAAATTTCCTTAGCATGGATACAACTTCCAAGGTCTCATAACTTACTTGCTACCATGTGACTGTCACAAGCGCCTTCCAACACATGTCATGTGAATTGTTTACTAACCCAAAGATCTATGTGTCTCTTAAATGAATTTATATCAAGTTCGTCTTCTTAGGTCCGCTTTACAGTAGGAGTCAGGGCCAAAAACTCTTGGGGCCAACTTTGAGCATTTTTGAGTTGCAAATTGGCCCCAAGTTGCTAATAAATGCTACCACATTGACATCAGGATATTAATGAATGCTGGAACATTGGCCCAAGGGTTGCAAATTGGTCTCTCAAATTTGAGAGTACCCTTCTTTCAGCCTTGGGGCCAATACAAGGCCATAAAGTTCAGCATTTATTAATACTTGGGGCAGATTGAAATGTTTTTTTCTATTTCAGCCTTGACTCCTAGTGTAAAGCTCTTGGAGCTGATTTCAACTTTTGCAGTAATAGGAATGCTGGATTTGGGTTGAACATTGGATCTCAATCCTAGTGTAAAGTGGGCCTTAGGGCGACTTTAGATGAGGGTCCAAGGTTGAGGGACCAATGAATTCAAGCAATCTTATTGGTCCCAAGGCCTTTAGACCAGGGCCCAAGATCAAAAAGTGGCAAATTGAGGCTCAACCTACATGGCACCTGTTTTGAAGGGAAAATCAATTGGTTCAGACCAAAAAACAGTGTTAAAAGGAGAGCTCCTGATTTGGAGAACCAAGAATCAGGCTTGGGACCAAGGTATAGTCCAACTCAAGGATTCAATTTGCTTCAAATCAGTCCAAATTGGTTCCTAGGAAATTGGACCCTGGACCCTCATCTGAAGTGGGCCTTAGTCTTAGGAGGCTTCATTGGAAGTGAAGATTCTGTTCAATTTGATTTAAGTAGTCGATTAGTTTTCGAAGTTTAGGCCAAGGATTAAACGCAATCTCAACAGCATAGAGAGAGAGAGAGGAACATTTGGACCGAGGAGGAGACCAATGCTCAAGAACCGCCCATCAATATCTCACCAAAGCATAACCTAGTGAATATTTCCAGACGCATGTAAGTATTAAGTATTTCCCAAAGGATATGAGAATAAAGAAAATATTGTGGGTCAGAAGCAGTGAATTTAAATTTTAGCCAAAGTGGTGACGATCCATATGAAGATGTAGGAAGATGTAACCAAAAATGGCCATAAACCATATATGAATTACAAAAGTTTAATAATCCTTCTCTGCTTTTGCTTATACACTGAAATTCAAATATAGAAGTCTGGCGATTTTTATTACTTTTCCCCCTCACTTTAGGGGGTAGAAAACCTCCAAACTCATTTATATTTTGAATTTTGAAAATTTGAAAAATCTTTTTGACCAAATTTTGTCAATCAAAAAAAACTTTGGTGAGAAGGGGTCACATTTGGAGAATGTCTAAATACCAACATTTATCTCGGAAAAAATAGCAAGTGAAGAAAATCTATGGAGTGCTACTTCCAAGTTCCTAGTAAGTTTTTTTTTTTTTTTTGGTTTTTTTTTGTGGGGGGCAAATTATTTGATTTTGCAAAAGTGGCAAATGTTTGCTCAAAAAGCATATTTTACAATGAAAACAAATTCATTAGCCTAGTAAGTTGTAACCAAAGAAAGGTGAGGAAAAAGAAAGATTTGTGGGGAAGAAGGGGTGCACTGTGAATGCCCGGGGGGAGGGGAAGGGGACAATGGCAATAATTCGGCATTTGTGGTATCATAACTGCAAATGGCAGCGAAATCGAGAATTAGGCACAATCAATTAATTGAGGGACTGTGACAGAGAGGGAGTTAATGCTAACTATACGTCACTTTGAAACATAATTGGAAGATGAAATTTGAATTTTGGTGCCTTTTGAAAATCACTTGGGGAGGGGGGGATCCTTTACACACACTTAAATTTCAAAACCATGGCGCTAATTTAATTACCATGTACTCCAGACTCCAAATTTATGGTTCAAGCAATTACTATGACTTTAGGTTTTCGTACTAAATATTGCTTTTTACACGTTTGCATTGTTGCTTGGAAGTTTTGAAGAAAATCATGTCATCTTGTGTCCACCATGATGAAATGGTAAGTTACTTTGTTGTCATCAAGGACGATCATCCTCAATGACCAAAAGAAACATGTAAAAGAGTTTGTTGAGATTTGAAGGTGTTTTATTTGTATATCAAAGCAACTGACTCCAACTTTGGCACTAAGATTTTGGAGTGTAACATGAGATTTAGTAAAAAGAGTTTGTTGAGATTTTGAAGGTGTTTTCGGTACATGGAAGCAATTGACTCCAACTTTGGCACAAACTTCTTTGGAGTGTATGTAATGGAATTTAGTTACAAATCCTATCATGAAATTTTGGGTGTGCATTATCATCATTAAATAATATGTGTGAGATGAGACGCATTTGAACACAACACTCACGTGACTAGTCCATTTGTGAGCCTAACATTCAAAACCCAAACCCTAACGACCATCAAAAGAGTATTCCTATATATTTTTCCTTGGCTCCACAAATTGTTCTTATTTGAATGAAAGATATTGTTTCCCCCTCAATTAAAGATGATAAATGGTCAATTAGGGGGGTTGTGGCCTTACACATCTTAACCCTAGCTGGCTGTAATAATGCCAAAGTCAAAGTCAAAACTCGAAACCAAAGTCCAAACATTTGACTTGAGATTCTTGCAGCATTTGGAAAGAATATTCTACAAGCTAAAAAAGCTTAACCTAGAATGTATAGAATGGCTCAAACAAATAAGGTTTAGGGTTTAGGGTTTAAAGATGACTACATGACTTGGGACCTCAGCTGGCATCTTATACAAAGACTTGGCCAGAGTGAAGCTAGGAGGGGTTTTTTTTTTTTTTTTTTTTCTATTTTTTTGTTTTGGGGGTTTTTTTATTTTTAAAAAAAAGGATTTTCCTAAATTTTGGGAGGGGATTTCAAAAAAAAAAAAAAAATTTTTGCTTTGAATTTGTAAAAGATGGA
>Ga0116231_10002830_pt1 | contig 36168 bp, 34 predicted proteins | sample S1TSphgellanicum_2_FD_89695 | JGI IMG/M metagenome (GOLD analysis project Ga0116231, IMG submission 89695) | Host-associated microbial communities from peat moss isolated from Minnesota, USA - S1T2_Fd - Sphagnum magellanicum MG | ecosystem: Host-associated > Plants > Peat moss > Unclassified...
AATATTTAAAAAAATTAAAAAAAAAGAAATAAAATTAAAAAAAATTAAATTAATTTTTAAATTTTTTTAAATTTTTAAAAAAAAAAAAAAAAAAAAAATTCAAAGATTTTTTTTTTTTTTTTGCGAAGGAAAATGAAGCATCTTTTGAAATAATTTAAAATATTTATTTTTTGAAATGAAAATTTTAAAATTAAATAAGTATTCGACATAAACTTGATGAACTTAATATTCAATTGTGGTAGGTACCTACCATGTTATTATGTCGAGGTAGGTTGTGCAATGCATTTCATGAAAACATATCTTGTCGTGCTTGAGCTTTCACATGGCACATAAAGGTTTCATCGTAACATCATGAACATAACATCTCTACTATCATTGGCAATTGTTACCCCTTATGCCATCAAGTGTAGAATCGGGATGTTATGCATGACAAAGCAAATTGACACTTTACAAATAGTGTTTGCTTTCAAAAACCTAGGTTTTTAAAGTTTGAATTTGAAGTTCAACTTAAAAATATCAATAAGTTTAGTTTGGTGATCAAACAAGGTCTTAAGTTTTCATATGCATGATTAAGCATAGGGATTAAAGTTTGGTGTAGAATCATGCCAATTAGGTGCAACAACTAATGCAAGTGATGTAAGGTTTGTTACATTTCATTATTTTTGTCGGGGTTAGTTATGAGGACACAAAATGCATTTGATTTTGACATTCATCCTCATTTGAAAAAATATTTCAAAAGTATTGTTTACATATATGAAAGTTATGAAGGTGCAATCCTTTGTGGAATTGACAATTTCAAAGCTTCATTACATTATTTTCTTGGTATGTTTGAAGTTTTGTGTATTTGGAACAATGTAGTTGATAGAAGGAGACATTAAATGTTCTTTCAATGCAAATCCTACTAATGTCATTCCCAACCTTGCACCTAATTAGATTACAACAAATCCAAACGCCTTGCTCCTAATATGAACATTGTTCATGTTAAAGGCTATAATAGAAGTTTTTTTAGGAATTGTAAAAGGATTATCAAAATCTACACTGAATTTCATTACCGAAAACATGTACTGAAATCTCATTACCAAAATTTGTTATCAAAAGTTATTCTATGTATATTTAGTATCAAATTTTTAGTAATTCATCCCAATTTACTTTAGGCTTCCAAAAAATAAATAAGGTTATTTTTGTATTTTTCTTTGAGTTTTGTAGATCTTTTTGGGATTTCCCTAACTTTTTGATGTTCCGATGTTTTCATTGTTTTATGAAAGTTTGTGTGGGGAAACTTGGTAGATGCACAAAAAACATTGTTGTTTTTACTTCTTTAATGTGAAGAGTTTCAAAGTTTTTTTCTATCCTTGAAGTTGTATTTGCTTTCAAAACTTATGTGATTAATTTTTTAGAAGTTGTTTTTTTTTATTGCTAATTGTTGCCTTTTGATGGAAGAGTATGAATAGTTTATTTGAACTACCCCTTTCAATAATTTTGTTTAAAAGTGATTATTTATCATTTTAAAGTTGCATAAATGCATGTGTACTTTCTACTCCTATTTATTTTCACTTTAAAACCTAAGAGATCATTGGTGGCCTTAACAACTAAAAGGGTTGAAAAAATAATAAAATTTGACAATGCAAAAGAGGATGAGGGAGTGAAAAATGAACTTGAAAGTTGCCATGCCACCAAGAAAAGAAGGATAATAACGTCATTTACTTGTAGAGGTGTTGTTCATCCACATACATAAGAAACCTTTACATAATCCAATTATTTGGGCAATAAAATTATGTTGACATTATCACAATAATGCATGTATAAGATGAGTCGTATGGGTATGTTTACTTTTGTATTTGAGGTCAAACCCACTTTGGTAACACAACAAGGATAATACAATAGGTTGCTTGAAATTTCAAGGATTAAGTTTTAACTTGTATATTTTGTCATCACCTTCTAGGTTTTCTTTTGATGCATACTTCTCACACCTTCACAAGGATAAAGAGAAAGACATAAGGAAGTGAGTTGGGAAGGAATGTGAAAAGATGAAAATTACAAATGTACCACTAGTCTTGGGAACATATTATTAACAAAGTTGCATTGTCCATTTACTATCACCAAAGATAGAAACTCATTTTCAAAACTAAAAGGTAATGTGGGGTGAAGGCACATTGTGGTGTACCAAAAACAACAACCAAAATGTCCATTTGCAAGTTTTTTTAGTGTGTTTTTAAATGCATAAAACTAGACTTTTTTTTCTTTTTCTTTTTAACTTTGAAATAATTACACCAAAAAATTAAATATTCAATGAAAGATGGACTTTCAATTGAAGCAATTCCTAGGTTGTTGTCCATTAAAATAAGCTATGTATTCATTGCTTACAATGGAATTTTTTTTTTTAAATCACAATTTTGGGGCATGTTATTCTTTGAAAGGTTATGACATTTAAGATTAAAACGATTGGAAATTTTGAATTATGTGATGGATTGTATAATCACTTATTGTGTGAAATAAAAATTCAACATTTTTCAAAGTTCATCACATATTCAAAAGGATGTTTTTCATGACCAATAATAATATTTCTAGCACATTAGGATTTTTTTATATTGAAAATGTTAGAAAAATTTCACCATTTGTTGTCAACTTGACGTTATGTATTGATGTGACCTTGCTTTTATAGTGCAAATGTGTAAGTCATGTTTGTGAACTTTTCACATGCATTTAAAGACTTTTAAAAAATGTTCATTAGTAGTTTATTTTGTGAATTATGCACAAAAATGTAGCTAACTTGTTTCAAAATGGGTGTATGTCTTCAAGGAGAAATTATGCATTTAAATGCAATTCATCTATCTCAAATGGCATCTATATCAAAATATGTGTATGATTGTAAATAAAATTTACAGCTAAGTATGTGTAATTGCAACTAACACACTTGTAATTTATAATGACAAGTAATTGGAACTAGTATATGGGGGATTTTTTGGAATTCTTTGTATAATTGTCCATGCACCATTCCAAAGACAATTTTAAAAATAACTACCTCATTTTCAAACCTAACTATTTCATTTTTAAAAAACTAATTACTTCCTCTTCCTATTAGCTTTCTTAATAAGCATCTCTCACCTTTCCTAATAACTACCTCCATTTTATACCTACCTCATTCTTTTCCCTTATCCACCAACATGGATATGAAAAACCAAATTAACATGTTTATTTTCATGTCCATGAAATGTATATTAAATTAAATTAAATTTGACATTGACATAAATAATGATGAATTATTGAAAACCACATGAAAACATAAGGGGGGAAAAAAAAGTTGATTGTCATTCGTAGTGCATAGCTACGTGGAGCTCAAATATTTATACTGGCATGAACATTGTGATTTTTAGGTCGTAGGCCCATTTAAAGTAATATTAGAATCTATAATGTGATATATATGATGCAAAGTAAGAGAGCATGTGTGGCATTATATCTTGAGGAGGAATACAAAACATTCATGTTGCAAGCAAACTTTGATCACAAGCAACCTAACATACCCATTTACAATCAACCTTCCTTCCTGCATAAAAGACAATAACACCCTTTCATATTAGAGGATGATGTTCATTAATGTCCCTCCCTCCCCCCCCAAATGTAAGGGAAAAACCTATTAAAAATGTACATGACTTGGAATAAAAATGAAACCAAGGAAATTTCCAAAGTTATGGGAGAAATATGAAAAGATTTTACCATGTAAAAACAAAGGTGTGAATTTTGGTGAAATAAAATTTCCAAACAAATGAATTGCACCTAGTAAGCTAATTGGGGAAATGGGTGTTAAGCGCATCCATGGCAAAAGAGGTTTACAACTTTGGCAACATCATGATGACTTTTCACTTACTCCACAAAAAGTGAGGGGAAAACATGTTAATATCTTTAAACTTTCGGTTTCAAAGAAGATTACCATCAACCATTTGGCTCCTTGGGAGAAAACAAAAGGTCATACTTGATAAAAACAAGTCTACCACACAATGTTTCAAATTACCATCTTCACAATATGAAGCAAGTGAGTCATTTTCTACTACCATTACTTTATTGTGCATATCGTTATAACACAAGTTAATAAAATAAGGGTTAAAGTTGGCCACCATAAAAACTTTCATCATAGAAAATTCTTGTGAGTTATCTCCTCCTCCAAAAGAAGTACAAATGAATTGGTTTATATGTTCTATTCTTGAACATGGACAATGTTATGAATAGGAAAATTTTGGAAAATTTTGAAGAATGCATGATTCATTTTATGGAGATGGAAACAAAGGTTAACTTATGCAATAGTATTCCTATTATAACATTTGACCAATGGTACTTTTACCTTCTTGTAGCTTGTAAGTATGTGGACTTATCATACTATTGTAGTTAAATTTGTAATCATCAACATTTGTTTGTGTTTAAATAATTGGTTATTTAATTATTGTGTAGGATAATGGAGTAGTTGAAGGATTTTTTAAATCTCAAGAATTCTTGAAAACCATGAAATTGGAAATTTTAATTTCAATAATGATTTTCATGCACGTTAAGGCTATTGAAGAAAAAACAAAATGGGGTTGGTCACCATTATATGGTGCATTGAAGAAGCATCCTTTGAAGAAAGGTCTGCCATGCCCATGGGTCCACACAAAAGAGGAGTTGTAAAACATATCAACAAAGTTGGAAAAAGGAAATAGAATTTTTTTCCTTGAAGAAACAATGTTTTCATATTGTAAGAACATTCAAAATGTTTTGCATTACATCATTTGAGAGGTCGCATCTACTAGCTCATCTTGTTTATCTAACTCAACGCACAATCTCATATTATTCTAGTGAATTCGATCATTATGTCCACCTTACCATAACAGTTCAAGATTTCATTAATTACATGTTTATGTGGTTCTCCAAAATGCATCTAACATTAAAAATTATTTTGATGCACCATTACAATTTGTTGGGGCTCCTAGGCTTCAACCATGAACAACCATATCTTATTGTTGAAAAAATCCAAAACTTCATGTTTAAGATTGCTTATAAAGCAATTTCTAAATACAAAGTGTAAGAAAGTCCAAGCAATTGGAAGACATGTGATGCAATGTTATAATAGTTAAAGATCAATGCTTGATGAACTTTATCCTAAGCATATTTATAGATTGCCACATGCTCTATGCATTGTGCAATTCTTACCTTCCACCATTAATAATTGTCCTCTTTAACAACAAAAAAAAATTTAATGTTTAGTTGTTCCCCACCAAGTTTGAACCCACATTGCATGAAGCAAGGATATAATACCTACCATTAGCATGTTTCTTGACATTTATAACAACAATATATTTTATTTTATTCATTGTAAAATGTTCATCAAACCTTTATGTAGAACCATGTAGGGCATCACAAGGATGTTCAAACAAAGCTCATTAAGGAATATTTAGCACTATTTAATTTATCAATATCCACTTAACTTGGTAGTTTTTATATTTGAGCCTTTTTTTTTGGGGTGATTGGTCAATGAATGAATCCTATCATAAAAGATAAAAAATTTGAGATCTTATGCAAACGTAACTAATTCAAAAAAACAACAATAAGTATATATTATTATTTTAAGGAGTATTAAGCCAAGCCAAAAATGGCAAGGAATAATTTTAGGAATAAAATTTTCATGAACCAATGAAAGGGTTCTCATGCAACTTGGAAGGTTTGATTTTGGTGTTCTCATTAGGTTTTCAATAAGTTTTCACTAATATTCTTATTGTGTTTGACAAGTTCCCATGTGTTCCCCAAGTTATTCTCATATCCCTTCTCCAAAACTTTGCATAGTTAGATCAAAGGTTATGTAATCTTTTATTTTGGAATGTCCATAGTAGGAGTATTTATTATTACTATGACATGCCAATCAAAGAGACCCATCACCAAAACAAAAGATAAACAAAGTCAGTTTGGAAACACCCCTTGTGCCCTGCAACTAATTTACACAACTAACAATAGGTGTCCATAATGAAATCTTAAACTTTTTCTTCTCACCCATTGGACTTCAATTTTGTGTTTCATTTCATATTGAACTTTGAAGGTGGTCAATTTTCAAACCATAACAAGGAAGGTGTGGGACACATGATCACCTAGAATTTATAGGGTTTGATTTTGTCATGGGTTTTACACGATTCATTAAAATTATTCATAAAATAAAATAAATTGACACCAAAACCCCTTAATTGTGCTCGATTGGGGATGGAGCATGAAATAGGGGGTTCAAAATTTCCAAATGAAATATATAGGGGACCAAATTGGTTTTTTCACCAATTTTGGTGGAAAATTAGTTGCATCACTTAATTTGATGATTTTAATTCCCACACGATGCCCCAATGTTCATTCCATACTATTGATTTTTTCATTTTGCTTTGATGCTTGTGTGTTTGGTGAAGAAACATGTGTAAGGAGTTGTGAAAGTGAGGGAAAGAGAATTGGTTGTTCTTTTGCAAGAATTCAAGAACAAAACATTGAAAGTTTATCAAACTCTATTGAAGCCTATTGAAATGTTTGTGCGAAAAGTGCAATGAAGTTGTTGAACTTGCAAGCTTTGAACTTAGTTCAAAGCTTGTGCATAAGTGAATGCAATGCCCACTTTTGGTCAAGGTCCAAGTGTGGAAACAAAATTTGAAACCTAAATAAGGAATGGTAAAGTGGACGGAGGAACAACTAGCAAAGTGGCAACAATCAGCATAGTGAGGGAGGATTAAATGGCAAAATGGTACAAGTAATATAAGGGAGTGAAGAGTGATTGGCAAAATGGTAACAAACAACAAAGTGAAGTGAAGAATGAATGGTAGAATGGCAATAAGTAGCAAATGGGAGTAATGAAAAAATGGCAGAGTGGTTGTAAGCAATAGAATGGAATGAAGAATGAACGGCAAAGTGGCACCAAGTAGCATAATGGTAACAAACAACAAAGTGAAACAAGGTTCAAATGGTAGAATGGCAACAAATAGTAAAATGGAGGGAGGAGTGATTGGTAGAATGGTAATATAAACAACAAAGTGGAGTAAGGAACAACTAATAGAATGGGAACAAACAACATAGTGGAATAAATAGTGATTAGTAGAATGACAACAAACAATAGAATGGAGTGATGAACGACTAACAAAGTGGAGTTTTGGAAATGAGGATTTAGGTTTTAGATTTTATTTTTGAACCCTTTAATCCCTAGTAGAAAAACTAGAGGCATGACATTAATGGATGTGTCTTAAGAAGATGATGAAATGTTGTATGATTGCTTCAATTATGTAATTGAAAAACTCAACATTTGGGGGTGTGGTTTATTTCAATTTATTGTTACAAGATTTGTGAATTCCATGGCTACCACATGGTTAACATAGTTTCGAAGATATAATCCTCTTAGGTTTGTACCATTCCAACCAATATTTCAAACACAATTTGCTTTAAACCCTAAGCCTACTTTTCAATCTAGCATCAATTTATTATTACATGGTCAAATGCCCTTGTAATACATCACATTTTATCACACCTTCTTGTGAGTCTTTCCCTGCATCTTCATAAAATTAACAAGATATGGTTTAAGGTAATTGTTGAAACCATGGAATGAAATTGTGTATATTGATCATAGATCATATTTTCATAATATTGCAATCCATCACATTATAAGGCATTATGTTCAAAAGTGCTTAGATTTTGAATTTGAATGTTTGAATGGTTATTTGCACACAAGCAACATCTTCCTTGAATGTGATTCAAATACCAAATCATATGAAGACCTTACCTTGGCATTAGAAAACCCCTAGATAGTTTTACATTTTTGGTTTTAATTTTTTGGCTCAATTCCCTTGTAAATGACCTTACACAATGAAAACTGGTGCATAATTTGTTTTCATAAGTGAGTGGTATCTAAAGCAAATGGTTATATTCGTAGGACACTAAGCACACAAGACATTGAACACCCCCTTCAAATTTCACTGAGGTCAAAGCAAATTCATGTGTGGTGTTTGTGTGGTTTTGCCACAAGGTTGGCCAATTGTTAGTGGAAGACTTTTTTTGTTATAGAAGAAAAAAAAACCATGTAATATGTGTTTGGAATTAAGCTACTGGTAAATGGTTGCATACTACAAAGGGCCCAACTTGGGCAGTTTCATGACATGTGCATAAAATATACATTGGCAAAATGTGTTGCATTTAATTTTGGGTTTCACTTTTAGTGTTTGGGCTTGATATTTTGATTTTCACAAAGTTAATGTTATACAATATTACTTGAAAAAAAAGGATTAAATTCAAGAATAATGAGTATATTATGGTATATGTAGTATAATAAAACATGTTTTCTTTTTTTTGTACTACACTAGGTTTGGGTTTGAATTAATCAACCAAAAAACGTTTGAAATGAAAAATTAAAAAATGGCCCACCTCACATATGTTGTCATCTTCTATTTGAAAACATTTATTTATCAAAATATTAATTTACCACATACTTATGGTCATCGCCCTAAAAACATTAATTTGTGATATGATAATTGTAATTTATAAATTTATTCCAATCACATGGAATCACAATGTTTAATAAATATTATAAATTTTATAAAGACTAAAAATCATTTCAATCTTTTTTTGAATATATTTGCATTTTTTAACATGTTGTGACATATATATTTTTGGCACAAATATATTTAACATCACATCATATAAAATTAAAAAATGTAATTGTTTTGGCATTTGATTTTTTTGAATTTTGATCTACTATAATATACAAAAACATTGTGAAAGTCCTTCATAACAATGACATGGTTGAAGTTCAAATATAGGATCCCTAAAAAGTAGTACAATGTGACAATAATCTTGGTCCTCTCATAATGTGTTTTCATTTGAATGTTAGGTTCAAATTTAATTCCTTATAATAGAACAAGTACATGTGTTATTCTTTGTAGAATAATTGTTCAATTGCACATAACCATGCATAACAAGTTGCGTTGACACATGTGAAAATATTGATGGGGTGTTTCTAGGGTATTTTTTCAAGCATTTATTATTTTAAATATTGTTCGTTTGAAATTGCCATAAGGTTAAACCCATTATTAGGCTTGTTTACATTGCTTATTCCCCTTTAATTAATGTTATTGATAAATTATTTTTCCATTGTTTTAATTTATAAAAATTATTTCAAAGATATATGTGCACCATGGAAGGTATGTGATATTAAAAATGTACGTGTCATTTTAGTTAGAACTATTTCCTATTTAAAAAAAAACCATATGCATGAAAAAAAGTAATCCTAAAATGAAGCCTGTTTGTTCTCTTAGCTTCAAGCAGGCCCTCACTTGTTATATTAAAGCTTGTGACCTTGGGGCTTTAAGTACCATATAATTTACTCAAACTTTGGTATACATTCCGCATGTAAACATATAATAATCATTAAAGTTGAAAGTTATTTAAAATTGTCAATCTTGTCATACCAATATAAATGTATTGAATTACGATCAAAAATAATGTTTCTAAATTCTAATAAGTATGTAGTTGAAACTTGAAGCTCAAAATAAGGGGTGTGTCACATTGTGGACTTGCCATTTGCTTAAAAAAATATCTTTAGGCATTACAACAAAAGAAGGTGTCCTTGTACGCCAAATGATTTCATTGGATTATGAGTGAATTCATTAGTCATAATGAATAGGGACTAGTGAAAAAGTAATGAATTCACTGGTTCAGTGAATTGGAACTAGTGAATTGCACCCACATTTTGTAGTAGTGAGAAAAAATATAAAAATCCAAAATATTTCACCATGCAAAAATGTAGTCTTCAAAAAATTCTCTAAAAGAAACCAAAATCCTTCAAGATATTATAACTCTATCACTAATCTCAAGTTTCAACACAACTGAAAATATCATCTTTCAAAATTCCTTAATCAAAATAGATTTGTTACCTAGGGGCCTATGAAAACCCCTTAAGCTACTATATACTCTATAATGAATCTAAACACAATATCCTTGCCTCGGTAAGCAAGGCCAACAAAGAGTGAACTCCAAGACACTTAATTCAGCCCCACTTCAAAGAGTTTTGAGTGTGTGACTTGTGATCACTGAGTAATAAGAGCATCTCCACCAACGCTCAGTATGTGACCCTGCACTGGAAATCTTGGATGAGGTTCATCAGTTAAATCCAGTGTCTCCACTGGAAGACTAGACTACCTGGAAAACATCTTGCATAGATTTCAGAGGCCTGGAACAGTCTAATAAACACAGTCAAATCGTATTTATTGACTGCTCCTTATTTTCTGATTGGGTAGATAGTTTGATTGGTCCAAGTGGTTTGCTATTAGTAGTCTCTCACCTACTTGCACTCCTATTTTCAGTTTCATGGACGGGGTTGGAGAAAAATTTAGCAACTAAAACTTGGATGTGAGAAATATGTTTGGAGGGTCACATACTCAGCAGTGGTGGAGATGGTCTGAGACTCTAAGTACCATTGGGAACTTAATAGAAACAATAGAAAGATTACACTGGATGAGGGTTTTTTGGGGCCGGGGGGGAAGGCTGGGGGAGGGAAAACTAAGAGGAAAAACCTGAAGTTCGCTATTAAAATATGTTGCAACCCTGCAAAACTTTATTTATAAAGACACCGAAGATTTGGAAAACGTACAAAGGAATAAGAAAAAAAAAGAAGGGAGAATTTACAGGACGATCAAGTTAGCTCAAACTAGATGTCAAAATCTCTTCATGTCAAAAATCAAACATGTAGTAGGTTGGCCATATTTTTTCATGTCAAAAATTGATCACCTGCAATAGGTCGGTGGTGGTGATGCGAGGTGTGTCCTGAAAGGGTGAAGTCGAGAAGTAGCTAGACCTAAGGCCAACCGCCCATAGAACTTGTTCTCTAAGGTCTAGTTCCCGAGAATTTGGGGAACATCTTCCATCCGTGACACGTGGCGACTACCCATCTAGCACACGTGGCAGTGAACTTGGTAACAAAAATGACGGGGGAAAACTTCGAGTAACAATTATCCAATACAAGGATGGCACGTATAACAAAAAGGTAATAAAAGGTCAGTAAAATCCTGGCCTTTGACGTCTTCTTCGGGTTTTTACGTTTTTACTGCAGCCGCTTTCTCGTCGTCGTTGTTCGTCGTCGTTGCCCGTCGTCGTGGCGCGAGAGAGAGGGAGAGGAGCGCGGGCGATGGCGGGGCGACGTTGCGCGTAGCGTCCATCGTCGGCATCCTTATCGTCATCTGTGCGCTGTTGTATTGTGGTTGCCTTTTCTGCTGCTGCTGCAGCGGATATATAAGCCTATTCTTCTTGCCTTTGTTTTTCGTACGTGTTTTGCGGGGCGGCTTCAGTTTCCTGCTTCTCAACTCCTCGGACATATACTGAATTCGTTGATTTTTGTCTTTGGGTTTTCTGAACGCGAGAAGATTGTGAAGTTGGAGCGCAGAGGGGTTTCTGGAGGAGTGTGTTCTTTCTTCTTTTTTTAGGTTGCTTGGGGGCGATTGCTTTAATTCTTGGGATGTGTAGTCTGGAGAGTCGCTCTGTGGTTTGTTGTAGTTTTCCTCTGCAACGCAAGGATTCTGTTGCTACTGTTCGGAGGGTTTTCTTGGAAAACGAGAGATCCTGAGATCTGGCTTCACGCAAAGAAAAAGAATCTGAAGACACGAATTTTTTTGAAGTGTGTGGGAAGAGGAATTTTTTGGGTTGTGTATTTTCTCACTGTAAGAAGGGAGTGTGAAGTTGCTGCAGCCAGAAGGCTTTTTGGGTACAGAGAGAAAAAAGGAGGAAAGCGGCCGGGGAAGGAAGGAAGGAAGGAACCGAGGATTGTAGGGTAAGAGAAATGACAGAAACGATCATTTTGCGAGCTGTGACGTTGACGCATGTGAGGTACAGAAAGGGAGACGATCTAGGTCACGCGCTGGCATGGGCATCGCTACTGCCTGTTTTCATCGGTCTCGGAGGCTTCGTGACGCACTTCATCTTCAGACGGGAGCTGCAGGCTTTCTGTTTCGGTCTAGGGTTGATCGTTTCGGAAGTGATCAACCAAGTGATCAAAGAATTAGTGCAAGAAGTGCGACCCGCGACTTGCGAAGCTCTAGAGATGTGTGATTCACACGGCTGGCCGTCAAGTCATTCGCAATACATGTGTTTCTTCGCTGTGTATGCTACTCTTCTCTCGGTACGGAGACTTCAGTTTGCTGACGAGTTGAGAAAAGTGTTCACCGCCTTGTTGCCATGGCCGTTTGCGCTCACAGTCATGTACTCTAGGGTTTACTTAGGTTACCATACCACGTCTCAAGTGATTGCCGGGGGCTGTTTAGGGCTCATTCTCGGATCTTTGTGGTATTTCTTCATCAACGTCATCGTTGCACCTTGGTTTCCAGCCCTGGAAAACACTTTCCTCTGTCGCTACTTGCGGATCAAAGATAGCTCCCATATTCCTGATGTTATTGGATTTGAGTACAAGAATTCCAGAGCCGCTCGAACAGACTTGGATTCTAAAAATGAAGGCAAAATCTCCAAGGACTGACTGAAGTTGAGTCACATTTTTTCCTCAAGCTTAACAACCACGAGAGGTATATTCTCAAGCTTCACAACATTGCAGGTTAGCCTACAACACTGCTGCTGTTCAGTTGTTGACCATTGCTTGCAATTAAGTGTTGATAGGAGCATGAGCCTTACAGAAGATGGATTGTCACTCACATCTCCAAAGCCATTTAATTCTTTCAATTGGACTCATGGAAGTTTGTTGTTGTTGCTGTTTGAGCAATTTGTTTTGGCCCATTGTTGTGGCTTTCTACACAAATCTCATGTACGAAACTTACAAAAAATGATCTTGTAGAAGATGCTATGTCTCCACCATCCTCAAAGCCAATTTAATTGTTTTGATGGATTTAAATTCTTTTGGTTGAACCATTCTTCCTGTATTTGTCAATGCTCATGAACTCAAATGGGTGGCTAAAGAAACTCTGCTATGATTATAATGGACTACTTTTTCTAATCTTAGAGGAATTGCACTAGTTAAGCACTCAGCATTTCTGGACGCCAATGTTTCTGTAGGAGAGCTTTGTTTATAGTCTCTTTCTGCTACAAGTGAGACATGAAGGAATGGTTGACAACAATTGAGCTATGAAACAATTCTTTGGGACAACTGGAGGAACAGTGATGTACTGATTTGAAGCAGTCCTTGATGCTTGTTCCAATGCCTACAGTTTCTGGCAGAAATTCTGCTCTTGGATGTCAACTATTTCTTGTCTGCAGTATTTGAAATTTGAGCAGATAGATAGTTGGGCAAAATTCTTGACACCTTGTCAGTTTGATTAGCCTTCCTTTGTTGTCAGTTCATATGGTTGTGTTTGTCTCTAGCATGGGTGGGGACCCTCAGAGCCACAAGCCTCAGGGCCACAAGCCCTGGAACAAACAGTGAGCTGTTCCAATGCCTAATCCAGGACCTCACAATCCCAGGAAAATGTTCTTAGTTTGCCCTATAATTGCTTATTAGTGAAATGGAAGGACTGAGTCAATGAAGGAGAAAACATCCTTAAATTCCAACTTGACTTTAAATGTGAACCCAAACAGTTTGTTATTGATGGTGCAATCAACTACATTGATCTCCACAACTTTCTATTTTAAGTGTAATTGCAATTGCAACGATTACACACAACAGAATATGCCCAAAATGTGAAATATGAAAATAAACCCCTTATTTCAATACAGGCATGACATTCCAGAGGAAAGATCAAAACAACCAATTGAAGGTGATACAGCAAGAATGACTTCATTCCTTTACCTAGAGTAATCATCCCAAAGTGTCTGATCATCATCACCTCCACCTTGAATAGCACTGCTTAGTTGCCAGGTATCACTAACTTCATCACCTCTCATGGTGGGTGTGGATAATAGCATATAGAAATCCACCAAAAATTTTAGACAAACCATTATACAATCATCTGCATCCAGAGTTTCTTTCACATCTTCTGAAGCAACAGGAAGATTCAGATGTGATATTGGCTAGCCCTTGAAAGATATATTCTCTAATACAAGTAATTACAACCCCAAAGTAATGCTATATTGTCATGCTTTCCCCTCTGGCAGAGTTGCAAGTATTTTCACAAGATCACCCCACAGTTTCTCAGAACAAAAATTCCAAGAAGAAAGAACTGATGCAACAACAAATAGTATAAGACCACACCATGTCAAACAAGACATTTGGCTGGTTATCCAACAGAACTGCAAACTCAATCTCAAACTGTCAACCTGCTCCTCAATCGCTTTTCAAAGAGCTAACATGACCAAAGACAACTACGTGCTTGTTCTGGAACAGGAGATGTGATCAGACTAATGTCTTCCGTACATCAGTGTTGCTCCCTCTCAACAAAACCTTATTTGAACTCCAGGTTCACACAAATGACCCAAACACATATGCATAGGTGCCTCTTCCAACACCACAAAACCTTCTAAACCTCTGAAGCTAAGGGGGAAAGACAGACACTTGTCATGAAGGGAAAGAGCATCAGACAAAAATACTCCACACCGGAATTACAGAAGTATCATTGGTGTCCATGGTCATCATTTTTCTTATTTCCACCAAAATACTGACGCTCTCTTTCCTTGTTGATAGCATTCATTCTTGAATACTGCAAATATTGGCACAAATGTACTATATCAGAAACTGGGATTCCCATGCCTCAAAATTGCACAGAGTTTACAGTATGATCATATTGAACATCTGCAGTGTCTAAAATACGCATACTGGAGTTGAGATATCCCCAGAAGTATTCATAACTCTTCATACTTACAATTTGAGGCAACCTGAACAGAAATAATGAATTGACCTGAAACCAGGGTTATGACTTCTTTTCAAACCAACCAAAAGAGATAATACCAGAAAACTGCAGTCTGAACAACAACATTCTCTTGCTTTGCATTTCATTGACAATCAACAGCAACATACACAATTGTGCCTTAGTACCATGACATCCCCTCTATACTCTCCAGTTCCTGATAGTTGGGATATAGGCCACATACTGAGTTACTGAGAGAAACCCCGAGTTGAAGTGCAGGTAACAAATCTATAGGGCTCAGTCATGATTTTGGCCAACAGAAAAACTGGGAGTGAATTAACAATGGCAACAGAATTGCCTGCCCCTGGAACTATCTACCTAAACATACTCCTAAGAACACAGAAGAATATAAACAATAGCATTTGTATTACAAAAACTCCCAGTTTTTGACCCATAAGCTACTGAATTTTGTTCTTCAAGGGGACACCTTGTCTGATCTATGAGCATACTGATCCCTGAACTTCCCTTGAGACTCAAAAATCTTTCAACTATGTCTCGCTGAGTCCACTGCAAACTTGGCAGCCCCACGACCCTCACATGCAGCTTTCATAAGACTCAGGGATTCGAACACAAAAGATTATAGATCCTGGGTATCGGGTCTGAAAACCAGGATAGAAAGCTCAAATCCACAAAGAATGGAAGCTATTGCCAGGCTTCCTTCTAACCCTAATTCCCATAACCCTAATCGGGAAAGAAGCTCAAAAACATCTTCTAGGGGTCCGAGAACGGGGATCTGATTATTACAAATTCTTCATCCCACCAAGAAGCACGGATGCACCAAACGGAAGGGTTCAAGAGGGCAAGAGAATACAAAGGGTAAAGAAGAAGAGCGAGGGAGAACAGGGTTGGGGGGGCTGAGGGGTAAAGAGAAAAAACCTCTTTGCGATGGTGGAGACATTCAAAGTAATCGTCGCGGAGGGCAGTACACTCGGCGGGCATGACGCAATGCGTCATGCAGTCGCTGAAGTCCATCCACACATCGTAACATCGTCCCTTCTTGCCGTTGATTCCGAAACCGGATGCCATCGCCACAAAGATCTGTGCAGCAAACAAACACAATCCCAAGAACAACGATCGTTATCTCCGTTCCTCTTTCTCGACCGCTTGTTCTCGTTAGAGAACTAGGGTTTCCTGAACCGTAACCCAAACCTAACACAGAGCTTCGGAAACAAGTTCAGAGACTCCAGATTTCGAGCATTCAGGTCCGGAGTAGTGCTCTGCGGTTGCGTCTAGTTTCCCGAACTTGAACCCACAGATAAATATAAGCTTCGGAGACGCCAGATTTCGAAAGCTTCAGGTCTGGAGTAGTGCTCTGCTATGACAACTAGGTTTCCGAACCTGAAAACGAACCTAAATATGAGACTCGGAAATAGGTTCGGATATTCCAGAAAGCATTCGGATCTGGAGTAGTGGTCTACGGGTATATGTTTCCAAGCACGGGTAGTTCTTTTACCCGTCTTTACCCGTAGAAGGTCTGAAGTATTATGGACTCATTGGGTTCGTTTGGAACTGCCACATTCTACTCTGAAACTGTACGCGACGGGCAATTTTCAGCGTATTCTGTTTCTGGAATTGTCGTCTTCTGCTCCGAGACTAGACCGAGAGACAGCACGCAGGGTTTTTCAGCCTATTCCACTCGTGGAACTGTCATCTTCTACTCTGAGACTAGACCGGGGAGAGAAACGCAGCACGCGTCGACGACTTGAGCACCTCGAAGACTCCTACGGAGAGGAGGAGGAGGAAGAGGAAGAGGAGAAGCAGAGTAAGAAGAAGAAGAAGAAGAAGAAGAAAGAACGAAAGAGATCTGGGCCAGGTGCAAGGGTGATACTACCAGGAGGAGGAGAAGCAGAGTAAGAAGAAGAAGAAGAAGAAGAAGAAGAAGAAGGAAAGAGATTTGTGTCAGGTACAAGGGTGAAAGAGTGGAGGGTTTTTTAGATGGAGGGGTGGGATGTGAACACCAAATCCACAGTAGCGAAGATACCCTTGCTGACAACGAGAGCGGGGCCTCGGGATGGTGAGTTATGGACACAGAGGAGAAAGGAGGAGTTCATGGCACTGATCAAGTACATGGAGATGAACAAAGCTAAAGACAGCGATTGGTTTCGTATTGCGCCCAACGCGGACGGCACCAAATGGAAAGGCAAGTGCTGGTACGTGCACAATCTCCTCAAGTATGAATTCGACCTGCAGTTTGATATCCCTGTGACGTATCCGGCCACTGCTCCGGAGCTTGAACTGCCGGAGCTTGACGGCAAGACGGCGAAGATGTACAGAGGCGGCAAGATTTGTCTCACCATTCATTTTAAGCCTCTGTGGGCCAAGAACTGCCCCAGATTTGGCATCGCGCATGCCTTGTGTTTAGGTTTAGGACCGTGGCTGGCTGCAGAAGTGCCGCATCTTGTGGACACTGGTGTAATCCAACATAAGGAGAAGCAGTCTCAATCTTCTTCTGGACCCTGAGTACAATTATTCTTAGTAGGTTTATTGCATCTCTTCTGGTTTATTCTTCTATTCTCTGATTTGAATTTGGTATGTTTGCAGACAATATACTCTCATTTATATTGTGGATACATCATAGAGCGTCATGTCAGGTTCTGTAATCATTTTTGTGCACAATGAGCTGATTACGGGTGCAAATCTTGATGTTTTCCTTTGAGAAACAGTTGATGGCACCTTTTTGTTTCTCTGTACTTGATCCACCCAGATGTCTTTCTTTCATAGTTTCCTGCACAAACTTCTAGGATTTGAAATTGAAACTTCTGGAACTGGAATTGAATGTGTACATGTTTGTTTGTCTCTATGCTTGATCCAACCAGACATCTTTCTTTCATAGCTCCCTGTGCAAAAGTCTAGGGTTTGAAATTGAGACTTATGGAACTGGAATTGAATGTGTACATTTGTTTGGTGGTGGCGGCATCTGCAACCCACAAATGCTTGACCAAAGATCAAGTGTTGCAGATAAGTTCCGAACCTCACCTTCTGTTCAGCAGTTTTCATTTCAATTTGCAGCAAAAAGCATGGAATGGTTCACAGACCAGACTAGCTTTTCACACAATATGCATCTTCATGAGAAGCAACAGGAGTAGACCAGGTAATTAATTTATGTTTTCTTCATTCCAGTTCCCTTCAAGGCTCAGTCTGCACAACCTTAGGGTTGCAGATCTAGCTAGCTGCACTGCACATTGTGGTTGCATCACAAATGAACATTACAGACAGATTAAAAACTGGTGAAGGCCATTTGAGGCACAACCAAAAGACCAGATGGAAGCTAGAGCTGCAAGAGGCAATGCAGATTGAGGAAGTTTCACATGAAGAACTTCAGTGCATTTGTAACAGGCAGGATCAGATGCATGGTGGTAGTCAAATGAAGAGATTTCACATTTGTGAGAGCAAGTTGAAGATCAAACCAGGATGGGGTTCGCTGAGAAAAGAAGTTCCATGTAGGGATTCATCACCAGAACCTTCCCCAGCCATAACACATGCAAACTGTTCATCTACACGATATAGTAGTTAAGATTCATCTTGTGAACTCCAACAAGGCCAGGATCTCAGCTAATTGAGCAGTTCCACATCAAATGAATTTGGGTTTTCTGAGATGTAACACATGCATGTCCACATGAACGGCAACAAGGACACTCAAAGTATAGATTAGACAATTGAATAGGATGCTAATCATTTACACTTACTTTACTGAAACAATCTCAGAAGCGCTTCTTCTTGTTGACAAACAGTTTTTCCCGTTTGATCCAAACATAAATAGCAACAGCTACAGTCCCCAAAACTGCTGAAACTACAGCCCATGGAAATGGTGCACTTTTGAAACATGACATTGTGGCCTCCATCTCTGTAGTAGCTGTATAAATGAATGTGTGTACAGCAAATAGGTCATGCTCCATTGACTTCAGATAGTAGAGGGCTGTGTCAAACTCAAAGTGTGAGAGGGCGGACATCACCTTGCTCAGCTTAAAGATAAGCAAGTTCCATCTCTGTGAAAACTCAAGGTGATTTTTTGGTCCCAACAGCTTCTTCTCCCCTCCATATGCTTTGATGGCATGAAGAAGATCGGCTGCACTACCCATTGTGTAGTTAAGCATTGTGAGAATTGTGTTCCGTCGGGCTGCATCTCTTTGAGCAAAAGAAAGATCCTGCAAGTCTGAAAACGGACCAAAGGGTGTTCGTCCAACTCCCCAACGGTAGTCAACCATTGTGCTGTTATGTTGGTAACTCCATGTCAGATGGGTTGGTGCAATCCCGAATAAGGTCTGAAGGAGGCCACCGATGATTGGCCGTTCCAGCTCTCGTGTTGGTACAAGCAGTTGTCGCCCATTACAGCTGTACTCAATCACAGCCTGTTTCATTGCTGTCCGTACCGCAATCACCATGTCTCGAAATGGCATGACCTGCACCCAACACTTGCTTCGAAATTTAGGGCAAACAGCACCTTTACATGTATTGTGGACACCCAGAACAAATTTGAGATATATCCAGGGGTGCGGGAACTAGCACCTCCCACCAACCCCTTACTCTGGAGCTTAAATTCTAAACCGACAATTGCTTATACCAAGTCCTTTGACGAATTCCTTTAGGTGGGTGATTGCACTCTTGCCCGATATTTAATACAATGGTTCCTTTGTACAGATAATATCAGAAGGCTTCTCTTGCTCACAATCTGTGTGACAATGGTGAATTGATAATCTAAAAGTCATGCTCCTACAGTTCCCACACAGAAAATAAGAGTTACCTGGTGGAAGCGGTCTAGCAAGAGCTGCCTCTCCGAATCTAGATCCCAAACATAGACTGGGATTACCCTTGTTGTTGCCCCTGGATGTTTGATTCCAGCATGCTCAGCAAGTTCATTGCCAAAGTCCGACAAAAAGTGATGGAGTGTCTTTGAATCTAAGTAATAATCCAGAAACAAGCTGTATTTCTCAAGCAAAATACGGGCTGTGTAAGTACGCATTGCACGTGAAAGTGCTGCAGAACACAATGGGCAATCAGCTAGGCTGACAATTGCATGTTGAAACTTGAGATTTTGATGGGAGAAGAGTAGACCATCCTTGTTTTTCTCAAGAAACAAGGCTTCCAGGGCTTCAAAGTCCAGTCCCTTGGGATCTGCTGCATCATCCTTACTGCCTGCTTTGATATGTATGAAATGAACCTAGGCACATGAAACACACTCCGTGGGTTAGTGAAGTATCAGGTGATAGTTTGCAAGGACCTACTGATGACCCCACAAGTGGATGGAGCCATGAAAAATGCAGGAAAGCCAAAGGGAGAAAGACCAAAACATAAGGGACTGGAAGCAGATTATGGGGCCTGAAAGTTTAACACCCACTTTAGTGATCGTGCCACTCTAGTCACTCTGATCTATTCATCTTACAGTAATACTATTCCACAATTATCCACTGTGATTCAAGGGACGAGCCAACAACTAAAGCTTGAAAACAGGCATAAAAATACAAAGAATTTACCTCCAAATCTGTCCAAAATGAGACCGGGATGCGAACTGCCGGGACAAAAAGCATTCGAGCAGCACTCCACACAAGAGAGGCTAGATCCGCTGCCAAAGTGGTCTGTTGGGAAGAACTGTAAGTTGAAGCAATAGGAAGCATCTCACCCTTCACATAACCTTCACCAGAAGTAGCTGGCCCATATTCTACAGGACCGGCTGCCAAGTCTATCCACATGTACCGCTCTTTGCCAGTCCACAGGCTTCCCAGACACTTGGTCAGGTAAGCAGCTTTAGCTGACTCACTGTATATGTATGCATATTTGCCGTGTGTTTGAGGCTTCAGATTGAGGAGGTAAACAGTGTAAGTTGGAAGTGGATCCTCCAAAACAGTCTGCACAATTCTATCAATGATCTCATATGGGACTTGGTGGAGTTGTCCTGGATAAGTTTTGGAAACTTTTGCTGAGAGAATCTGCATATGCAAATGAACAGACATCAATAAAACAAAACTTCCCATGAATGAAGCAAGACATATCACTGAGATTTGCAGAGAAATCTCCACAACAACTCTTCCAATATAACACAACAATGGGTGCAGACATAACCTTGTAAGCATTGCCCACAAAGTATCAGACCATCACCTTCATCACTGTGCTATAGCAGATTCTCCATTGTAATCTATTTCTAAGCAACATCAAATTCTTAGTAGAAATGAAAAGCAGCTGATAACCAAACCTAGATCTCCTCACCTTTCCTGCCAAAGAGAACAGGATTTGATACACATTTTGAACCCCATGATGGATCCCTATCTTTTTCTCTTGGCACAGAACTCAAAGGGGATAGATATCTATCTACGAGATTGCAGAGGAAATCTCCAGAACTTTGGAGGAGATTACGCACATACATTTTCAATGTGTTGATCAATCGCTGCATGAATCTTCTCTGCCAAATTCTCCTGCACCCGACCAACTTCCACAGTGATTTTGGTCTTGGGAATCAGCTTGTGCTGTGCATGTCCTATAACAGATGCATGCAGGTCCTGTGTCAAAGAAGCCAAGTAGGCTCCAAGCTCAGATTCCAAGACTGAGAGCCGGTGGTGCTCACTAGAAAAACCTACAAGTTTGACATGGATGAGTGTGGTGGATTCCAAGGACCCCAGAGTTCTGAGCTTCTCGTCGGTGTCGAAGTTGACAGGATTAGAGAGCCTGCGTTTGATGCCAGGAGGTAGGGTCAGGAATATATCCTTCTCACCCAATGGATCCGTCTTGGCTCCATATACTGCAGTCTCCAGTCCGTAAGCTGCCACTCTACTGATCCGGTCCAAACACAGAAACAACAAGAGCGCAAATGGATATAATGCTCCGATTCTCAAGCCCCTTCCACATCGCACAATCCGTGACTCCATCACTGCGCCGTTGAAGATTCTTATCTCTAAAAACTTCTGCACATTTTCAGTTGCGAAGCTCAGAATGAATGATGAAGAACAAGCAATCTCTTCTCTTCCCATCCTCGTTTGAAGATGTTGTTCTGCACAAAGAAGAAAGCAGAAAGGCGCAGCATCCATCTACCGGCAGCCGCAAAAAGCTTCACCCTTCCAGACTTCTCTTTCACGCTACAAAAAACACACTAAAAAATGCTGAAGGATCGAGGATGAAAACCAGCAAACACTGAACAACAACAAAAATAAAATTTGCCCAGATGGAGAGAGATGGAGAGAACTTACGTATTCTCGTCAGTCCCTTGGCTTGAGCTCCATGATCACGAAGACAACGACGAATGCCACAAGTGCGTGCTCTGGAGAGACACTAAACTCATGACATGACTACAGAGATCATCGTTCTGAAGCTCGAGGTCGAACAACACGGGCACGACACGGAGAGAGAGAGGGGGAGGGAGAGAGAACACACACACACACACACACACACACACGAGGTTTAGGGTTTGGTCCTTCCAGCACCAAACCCTAAACCTCATTCTCTGAACTACCTACGTCAGAGATTTGACTTCTATTCGCATCTTTTCTACAAGGACAGGCGAGGTATGGATTTCTTCGTAGTACGATGTGATCTTCTTCTTCTACTGCCACACCAATTTGTTGGTGCAACGGCGGCACATGTGAGAAGCAGCAGCCTGCGTAGCTTGCTGATGAAGTTGGGAGAGCATCCTCACAGCAATTAGCTCTGAGGCAGCAACCCTAAAGCAAGTTTTGACCTTGAAGACTCTGAGGGAGCGTGGTTTTCTCAAGTCCTTCAGGTTCTGAGCTTACAAGCAAGATGGTGGAGGAGGATCATCATCATCAACAAAACAATCTGAATGGGGTTGCAGAGCCGGAGAATGTGACGAGGGAGGATGATGATGATGTAGCAGCGGCACAAAGGAGGAGCGTGGGTGTCGCGGCAGAAGCTGTCCACCATCACAACATAGAACCACTCACAATTCTGCCTGCTGTGTTGCCTTCTTCTTCTTGTTCTTCATCATCAACCACTTCGGTTCCACAATTCACTCCTCCTGCCAATCCTGCGCCTGAACCTACTACCACTCGCTCTCGAGCCAAAGTTCCACTGGAGAAAGGCTACAGCCAAATGGTATGGCTCAAGCTTCTCCGGACAGAACCTGACCTTGCAGGTTCTCTTGAGTCTTCTCTTCTCTTCTTCCCTCTGCTCAATTCTTCTGGATCATTCAGACGTAGCTCACTCAGATATGGCTCACTCAGTCCCAAAATTGGAAGAGGAGTCTGTGGAGAGATAGATACAAATCTGCGTTCTTCTTCTGTATGTGGCCAGAGATACAGTCTGGGTTCAGGGTTCTGTCTGTTAGGCTGGCTTGCATTCAGCAAGGTTTCTTATTCTTGGGTTGACCTTGTTTTGGCAGGACTTAAAGGGAAGTCCAACAAGAGGCCAATACCCATAGCCGAGGTGAAGCAACACTGCACTGAAGAGGATGCCTGGACTGTTCTCCGGGGATGTGTGTACAACATTTCCCCATACATCCGTTTCCATCCTGGAGGTTCCACCAACTGCACATTATTCTCAAGTTTTTTTTTGCATACAGACTGACTATCCACATAGGAGTTTGCAACTTTCAACATTCATTATCCCCTAGTGGGTTGTAGGAATTCCTTCAAGTTTCCAGATCATGGTGTTTCTTCAATGAGCACAAACCTCAGAAGCAGTGGAAGATGTGATTCAAGGTGTGGCTTTGAAGTTGAAAGCATCATGTATAGATGGTGGTGTCTGTGGTGTTTGCAGGGCGGGATATGCTGATGAAAGGTGCTGGCAAGGATTGTACTTCTCTCTTCAGTATCCTCATCACTCTGTTAAAATTGTTTTTCTTCTCTTGTATTTCTCTGCTTTGTTGTGAATCTGATAGCAGGCATCTTAACAACCACCCATGCCTGCTGGCAGAACAATGTTCTTATATCCTCTTCCCAGTCTCAATTTACTGTAAGTAGGGATAAGCATATATATATGTGGTTTGCTTAACCGAGTATCATCAGTGAAGTACCATGCATGGGTGAACGCTGATTTCCTTCTGGAGAAATGCTTGGTTGGTGTTCTGGATGTTCCCCTTAAGTGATATCCTGCACATTTTACTGCCTTTACCAAGTACTGGCATGTGCATTTGAATCAATTTAGGTATCCATTAGTGAGCTTGCTTCAATTGGGGCGGCTGTCCCATCTAGATGATTTGGACATTCTTTTCCTGCATAGAGGTCTGTCATCAAGACCCTTGCAGATGCATAAGCTTCTTAATTTTGCAATGAGAAGTGTGTTACCAATCTTGTTTAGTCCTGGTGTACATGTGGGTTTTGTTTGATTCCTGGATACCCCCAAGTTGGTGATAAGATTAATGGAATGTCTGCACAGACAGATTCTACCAGTACTGTCTAATCTTGCTGCACTCTTGAGAGTTTGCAGTGTGCACCTATGAAGTACCCATTGTCATCATTCAGTGATTCAGTTTCTTGTTGGTGTTATGCATATCTAGCAACTGCCACATTCTTAAGACAGCCTAAAGATATTGGTCTTGTTTGCCCCCTGTGCCTCTATTACAAGAGAATTGTGTGGGATGTAAAATGCACTCCAAACAGTCTTTGTTAGGTTGTGTGTGTTGTCATGGCAGCACATGAAATGCAGTGCCATAGTCTGCCCATCAAGATTCTGCAGTTTTATACAGTACAAAGTGTGGAGTTTGACATGGTATTGACTGTGGATGCTTATGTAATCATCACAGGAGCAACTGTGATAAACTCCTGCACATTCTTGGCCTTTGAGTGTAAAAATGGTCTTTGTCCACTTTTGCTTGTAAAACAGCATCCAACACTTGAATGTTGCTTGGACATTGAAACGTAGCACATTCCTTTTTCCTTCTTGCAAAGCATATGCAGTAGTGGAAGCAATGTGCTTCAATAGATGGCACCTGTAGATTAGAAATAGAGTTATCACTTGTAACCTCTCTCCTTCAGCAATGATGCAGTGAGCAGCACAGGCCCTTGCCTGGGCACTTCTTTTCCTATCCATCCGCCCATTCAGATTGAGGATTTCCAATGGCAGTGAAAGTCTTTAACACAATTTTCAGATTCTTGCACAATTTCAAACTGAATTCACTGTCAAGAATTCTAACCAAAAGAGTGTCAAAAACCTAAAAGTTTCTTGGATCCTCTGTCTGCCAAGTCTGTTGTTGAGAATGATGAGCATGAGAACTGCAGTAGGGAGCATAGTATTAGCTCTCAGAAAGCAAGCTAGGTTTGGCTTTGTTTGCTATCCAACAACATATGTACATAAATCAAGGTCATCATTCTCTTTGGTTGCAAGCTGTTAGTCTTCTGCCATCGGGAAGGCTGCAAATTATATTTATTCTATCTAATTCCATTGCAGGATCACTGAATGTCAGAGTGGCTTGAATTCTCATCATCATTCAGTTTGAACAAACTCCAAGGCATTGCCATCAGGATCCCTTGCAAAGATTGCTGGTCTTCCTGACTTGCTCAAGGTGTAAGGGACACCTGTTCAAACAGAAAAGCAACAAGCAATCCATCAATGCAAACACACCAACTGTAAGTGCTCGTGTCCTTTTTTATTCCTGCAGAAGCCAAGAGCTAATTGTTGAACCTACCAGCTTTGTCAAACACCGCTTTCAGCTTGCTGACATCCTTAATGGCCACACATGCATGGCGATCTCGGCCACCATGCTTTGGGCGTCCTGTCTTGGGATCGGGATTTGGCAACTCCATCAAGTGAATCATTTGTGATCCAACATTCAACCATTTACCACCATATGGAAGCTTGTCATTCGGCCGAGTTGGATTGATCTCAAGGCCTGTCATGTAACACCAAAATGTTTCCTTCAATTTCACCTCAAGGCTCCACGGCAGTTTGGAGCATGCTAAAGATATGTGAAAATCATATAGATGATCATCAAAAACACTGACAGATGGAAGATAAAGGAATTGTGCAAGTGCACATACCCAGCAGACCGCAGTAGAATTCAAGTGAGCGCTCTGTGTTTTCACAGAGTAAACCCACATGATGCACTCCAGTGAATTCTACAGCTGTTCCATGACAAGAACACACCACATTCTTCAGTACAATCTAACATCCAGGGACTGATAGATCCTCTCTGATCTAGTTTCACAACATGCAGACATGTCTTGGTTTCCTGATCATCTTCACATTTTATTCTTTGATATTTAGTCTGTCACATGCATCATCCTCAGCAGCTCCTATAGCCTGCTGTCACTATGGTACATGCGATTTTGCTGGCACTTTGTTCTTATCAATGATCTACCAGTGCTTTCATGGTGAAATTGAAGCTCCCACAAAGCAAAGTCTACTTGCAAAATAATAACCCTAGCTAGTGTTGTTGTTCCAAGGACAAAAAGGTCATTCAAGAGGACTAAATGTGCAGAGACACATTAGCATCATTACCTTAGGCAGCAGCATCTAAACTCTCATCAGCAGAGGTTTCTGGACTGCAGAAGAAGATGCTCAGACAATAAAATTTTCCTCTCCAAGTCCTTCTTGTGTTTCCCTATTGAACCTCCTCAGAAAGCAAAATGCTAACCCTAGTTGCTGTGCAGTGTTTTTGTTTGAGAACAAAGAGCTTCTTGACATTCAAGAGGAATGTGCTGGACACACACACACACACACACACACACACAAACATCATTACCTTTGACTGCAGCATCTAAACTCTCATCAGTTGAGGTTCCTCTATCCCCTTGGACTGTAGAAGATGATGCTTGGACAATGATTCCTCTCCAACTCCTTCTCGTCTTTGCTTGTAAGTCAGGATCCACGACCATCTGCTTCCTCCATCCTGGACATTGAAATGTGGCTACTGAAGACAGTGAAGCATTCTTTTCCTGTGCATCATCATCCATGAAGGCCGAGAGAGAGAATTCAATCAAGAGAATCTGACAACTAGGGTTTTTGTTGAAGAGCCCAGCCACATATAAAACTCAGCCCTAAGACCTTCTTTCACCTTCTTGCTTTTAATCAAGTTCACGAGAACATGATTGGAGTTGCAACAACAAATTGAGAGATTCTTCCAGATGGCAGAAATGGGTCTTGATGCTCAAAGAGTATTGCTGGAGAATTTCTCTTATTTCAGAATTTGAAGACGAAGAAGAAGAAGCAGCAGCAGCAGTAAGGGGGGAGGGGGGAAAGGAAATTTACAAATGAGATGGTGGGTGGTTGGGGAAGAGAGAGAGGCGTAGTAGAAATCATCATCCCCATCGATGTCGCTCCCATAATCATCGCCATAATCGCCCTCTCCCCACTTCTTTTTTTTCTTTCCTCTCTTCACAACAAATCTGCAAAAAAATTTCCAACTATGAACTCCAATCTTTCAGCTCAAACGAGTTTGGAAAAATCCTCTTTGTTTGTAAGTTGTCCACCACGACCTTGCAAGCGATCAAAAGCTCCCAAAAATCTCCCCCCCCCTTCTCCTTTTTTTCGGGTACATGCCAGATGGTGGGAGTCAGAACTAGCTCTTCCTGTACTGGACTCTCCACTTTCCACACATGTCAGAGGAGGAACAGTAGCTCCACAAAGGAAGGAAGCTTCCAAAGCAGCAACATCAGCTGAGAGAATCCTGCCTCTCTCTCTCTATTTCTCTCTCTTACACACACACACAGACTCACTCACTCAGAGAAGAAGCAAATTGGATGGCAAAGGAAAATGGGCACAAACATATATTTTTGTTGGTTGTTGTTTGGGAGTTTTTGGTAGATCAAATCTGTTTGAGAACAAGATTTCTCAAGCCAAGTGTTTTGAACCAACCAAGATAAGGCTCAAAAGATGGCATGTTAGTGGCAGAAATTCTTGAGAAAGTTTTTGATCAACTTGAGAGATGTTGAGAACCATCCATCAAAACTAAAGCTTCAAATGGGAATAAGAACAAAACTAGCTAGCTAACTAACTAACTAGGTACTCTCTCTATAGGAGAAGGGTTCCGGATATAGGGCCTTCTGGAAGGATTTGAGGCCCTGTCCTGAGGCCAGTAAGCTCACAAACAGGTCCCAAAATCTGGTATTCGGGGCCCTCCTCTCAACCTACTGGCCTTGGAACGAGACCTCAAGGCCACTATATGTGGAACCTTACCCTAATTAAAAATACAGCAGATTTTTTTTTCAATAAAAAAAATAATTAAAAAAAAGATGGACAAGTTAGTGGGTAACTTCCACCAGTTAGAAGTTATCCTGACAAGTTGGTGGGTAAGTTCTGAGAGGTGAAAGTTACCATGAGAGAGGTTGACACCTAAACTGGTAATCATAGGGCCTACGAGGGGTACCCAAAATAGAAAGGAAAAACAAAGAAAAACAACTTTGCTTTACAAATTATTATTGTGCTTAGTTTTTAGGCCTCAAGATACATTCTCGCAGTTTTGAACATACTTGCTCAAACCTTACGCAACTTGTAAGATTGGAATCATGCCAATTAGCACAATAACAATATCCAAGTCACACAAAAAAAAATAGTTTGCTACAAAAATCTTATTAGCAAAATCATCATAAGCCATCTTATTAGAAGAATCTTAAACTCTTAAAGGACCACCTTGGTTGAAAATCATATTAATTATGTGGTCTTAATATTTGATAGTATTTTCAGACCTTGGGTTTTCATAAACTCGAGCAATTTCCATCTTTCAAAATTCCACTTGTGTCTCTTATTGAAATATGTGTAAATGTTTTGGAACAACACCTCAATCTTTGCCACAATCAAATAAGAGGACTTCCAAGTTAGTCTTGTGAGTTACACAATGGACTAGAATGCAAAAATAGTTGTACTCTCTCAACTAGGTGGAAACTCTAGTTTTGATGCCTTGAAAAATGAATGCACCAAAACAAACCACCCTTATACACCTTTACAACCATATCATGGTTTGACAATCCTTCAAATTTTACAACAAAATTCTTCATAAAAATGGCGAGATTGTTTGCATTGGTACCTCTTGTCACATGTTGAAAATTCACAAAAATTGGAATCCTTTTGAAATCTTCAACAACATCAACATGCATTGAAATCCAAGATTGGTTATCCATGTTGGTGACTTCATAACAACTTACAAAATGAAGCTAACCTTTTGGAGAGTCGCCTATGTGGTTGCTAAGACCACATTATTCAGGCATTTTGTCATGCTTTAGTTGTTATTGTATGTCCAATGTCTGTTTGGTGTGTTCTCCGTCTTGAAAAACTAAAACAAATCATGCATAATTTGAAAGTTAGTCATGGGTCTCCCTATTGTAAGAAGATGCAATACATTAACAAATTGTAAGGACATTTTTTTTCTTCTACCTTATTGTGGTTGACGACTTGAAGCATAACGCATAATGCAATAAATATTTTCATTGCACACATGTGGGTTATCTTGGTCAACATAGAACTACCCAACCACCTTGTTAGGCCGAACAACCTTACACATGTTCTTCTTATTATGTTTCTTTAACCCATTTAGCTTTGGGAAAGTAGTTTTTCCATGTGGAATAAATTTTGCAATGTACCATGAAAAAGTTGTCATTGATGAATTTAACAAGTTCAACCCAAGGAAATTTTGCAACCCATGAATCTTGGGAAGTTTTGTTCAACTCCCATTTGCTCTTTCATTTCCTCTTCTTAATCACACTATCAAATCCTAAACCATCGTGTTCCATTAGGTTCACAACACATACAATTGCTAAAAGACACAAAAGTTGAAGTTTTAAGATCATGTGCATCACAATAAACATAACTAGTTGGTGCCTTCTGGGACTTGGAATGGAGGTAGGCCTAATGCCCAATTTTATGAAGGGTATTCATATTTTCCCCCTTTCAATTGTTGGGTAATTTGTTTTCTTTTTTCTACCAAGTAAATTGGATGTGCAATGCATGGTCATAACCAAGAAGGAACAAAACAAAATTTTGTTTCAAATCCCTTTTAAATTGATGTTCAATAAATATAATAAACAATGCAAAGTGGGTGAAGGGCATCTCAATTCATATTTCTATAAAAAATCAAAATTCTATAAGGTGTGTAATGATTCTAAAAATAATGTGTGTTTTAATATTGTGGTTGGTTTGGAAATTGAAACACCAAAATCCAATTAACACTCATTGGAATTTGGATTGCCTATTATTGATTTTATTAATTAGATGTGGGTACATCTCATATCAATTCTTTAAAAATCTAAACTTTGAAACAATCATGGGCAAATAAAAGTTCAAATGAATTTTTAAAATATTTATATACATGAAGGAAGATTGTTTGTTTGTTTTGTTCCAATGGTTCATGAAACCAAAGCCATAATGACACAAGGAAAGTTATTAAATTTTTCATTTGGCCAATCAATTGGGATTTTTGTAAGAAATGACATTTAAAAAAAATTTAAAGTATAATTCAACCTAGGATTTGAACCTAGAAAAATACACCCAATTTGTGCATTGAGTGGAAAGGAGATTGGTAAAACCAACTAAAAGAATTGCACATAGTGCATACTAGATTACAATGATACATGTGTTAGTATTTCAATTTACAACAATGTTCACATTTTCTAAAAACCATGGCAACATAGGTTGTATGTTCGAAGGTTGAAGATTGTTAACAATTTTCAAATTTTTTCGACTTGTGACTCTAGATAACATTACATACACTAATCCTCATGCAAAATATTCACGAATATGTATAATCACTTTGAATGATATCGTTGCACCTTGGGATTTGTGCCCTATAATTGCATAACTTAACATTAAAGGAAATAATGTTTTGTAAAAATGTCCTTGAAAATCATATTTGTTTTGAATTGATTTTTTCCAAACTATTTGCACGTATTTTGATGGATTGAGTGCAACAGAAATGCTACAAACATTATCTTCTAAATCAAATTCCAATTTTGTTAGGATTCCAGTGGTTCCATTTGCAGCACCAACTTTTAAATCAACATTTTCAGTTAGCATAACCAATGTTCCTAATGCAACATGTTGGATGTGATTGAATCTTTTATTATTCACCCAAGATTGAATGTGTTCAACATTCCTTGCATTTGTCTCCAATTGAATAACATAAATTTGGTCAGCTAATTTTTTTTTGTGAAGAATCAAATCATTGTAATAATCAACATCCTTGCGATGTGTGCAAAATATTGTTGTTTTGTCATCAATGTATTATTCTACTAGATTACACTATAAGGGTTGTTTTGGTGTTTGATGGTTTTTTTAATTATCATTTTGAGCCACGCCAAAACATGAGAAATTCCTTGTTTATTTTTGGATTTCAGTTTTTTCAATGTTTAAAAAAACTAGTCAAGCATTGGGTAGAGAAAATCACACCTTTGTATTGGGGAAATCCCAAACATCTAGGCATTAAATCCTAGCAGGCATTAAACATGAATGGCCCATGTGTCATTCACTTTTAAAATTTTTAAAAAAAAAATTACCTTTCACATTGAAAGACTAACAACAATTTCAAATGAATTTGTTGCAGTGTTCTTGTAAGCCTTTGGACATGTTACTTGTATAGCAAGCAAGCAAACTCAAGAATGCCAAAATCTCATCCTTTGTCAAAGAGCTATTGTTTCTTTTCATCATTGCAATGTGAGAAAAAACTCAAATAAATCCCACCACCTGCTATACTTATGGCAGCAAGAAAAAAAAAAACCCAAACCTTCCCTTATTGTAATTATGGCAACAAGACAAAAACGAACCCTCCCTGACCACCTACTGTACTTATGACAACACAAAACAAATAGCTATTGAATTCCTTTTATCGTCGATGTAATTAATGACTATCACAATAATTCAAGGGCTATGAAAGGAAAGCAGCAAGAATTTTTTTATTATTGTGAAGGTGCTTGTGGCCACGTGGCGCTCTGAAATTTTAGATTACATTTTGAACCTTCATGCCTACCTCCATTAAAAAATTAATGGTTCCTTCCCCTTGTTAAAAATTGACATGATAGGCAAAGACATAGAAGCTTCAAGGTTAGTAAACCCAAAAGCATTTTAAAAAAAACTTATACTTGAAACTTAAAGGAGGTTCGAGGGATGCCATTATGCATTACAACTTAGTGACCATAAATTCAAAAAAGAGAAATGTCGAACTAGCAATGCAAGGCAAAACTCGAGCTCAAACAACACAATGTGCACAATGTGAAGGTTCAAAACATCATGGCATTCACCTTAAACCCTATTGATGTGTGGATGGACCTCAAAGTGAAAAAAAATGACAAAGCAAGAAAAAACAAGAAAAAATAGGTAGAAGAGGGGAAAAAAAAATTCTTACAAAATGTGAATAGGTAATTTTCTTTAAGTACCAAATGAAGTTCATTTGACACCCATTGCCTAATCAAAAGTTGTTGTAAATAGTAGGACAATTTAGAAACTTACTCTCATTTTTCACAACAAAAAACACTAATGCAAGATGATGCAAACCAAAGTCATTCACAAACCAACACACATTCACATACTATCCTTGATGGCTTAATATCAATTCTTGGAATATGTTACAAGCTTTGTGATGGTCTCCTCTTTGCAATGATCTTTTGATTATACCTCCAAGCAATAAACACATTTAAAGCACAACAACAATTTTATCATTATTCCTTTAAACGACACTAGTGATCTCTTCATTATTTTACTAAGAAACATTTGCAATGTTTAGTGAAGAAGATGGGAATGTAAGAGATGACAAATATAATGACAACCCCATTGTCATTGGTTGCCATACTTGTAAAATGTAATTTCACAATAATTTGAAGATCTCCACCATCACATAGGAATGGCTACTCATCCTAGTTGTTGATAGAAAAGGTGGTGATTAGAAAATAGATTATCTTAGATATTCTCACCATTGATTGGGTCACTTGCCTTAAACATAGCTCACACATATGCAAAATTTCATCACAAATAAACACATTGATGTCAATTAGGATTTAATACATTTTAACCAATTGACAAAAAAAAAATTCATAATGATCACTCAAATTTTGAAATCATGTATAAAGAGAAAACAAAATTGAACAATTGTTCTTAGTAAAGATTACAACATCAAAATTAATCATTGAGTCATTTCGAACTACACTTGCATTGACTATTCATCAACTGCAAGAAAAGAAATTGATTAATTAGACTTGGTACAATTAACATCTTTCATATTTGAAGGTGGCAAAATTGTGTAATTGTTCTTTAGTATCATGAACATCAAGATTTATTTAAGAAAGTTCACAAATTTGCATTGATCAATATTTGATAAGTATTGGATTAAGCTTGACAATTAGTTCACATATCATTAAAGAAAGAACTCACTTGAATTAATCAACTCCTAGAAGCTCGAAGATTAGTCTAAATATTATCATGTCTACAAAAATCAAATCATATTGTTGTTGCATTCTTGTATGAGCAAGAAATTCAAGAGTGCATTCAATTTCAATTCCACTGAAATTGTTGTAATTAGATTAGCATATTTACATCATATATCATTTCTACATTGAAACTATTGCTACACTATTTAATAAGCACAAGACTATATATTTGTACAAAACTATGACATTATAGCATCTGAATCCACAATTGCAATATGTCATAATTTGAACTACAATCATGTGATAATTCAAATTTGATGTTGTTCAAAGTTGGAATTTGAGATTTCAAAGATCAAGATTAAAAACATAGATTTAATGAGCTCTTGTGTTAATACATAATTAGATTGTATTCGTATTAGATGATTGTGTTTGATACCCAGTCTAAATTCATATCATGTAATTGAACCATTAGATTTTTACCATTAGAGTTTAGTGGAGTTAGAAGATTAAAGAACATGAAATTTTCTTTTAAGGTTTAATGGAGTTGAAAGATGAGAAAACATAAGAATTTGTAATAGGATTTAGTGAAACTCAAAAATGAGAGAGCATGAGATTTTCTATTATAGTTTAATGAAGTTGGAAGATGAGAAAGCATGAGATTTTTCATTAGGGTTTATCATTACAATTTAGTGAAGCTAGAAGATGAAAAAGCATGAGATTTTTCATTAGGGTTTATCATTATAGTTTAGTGAAGCTAGAAGATGAGAAAGCATGAGATTTTTCATTAGGGTTTATCATTACAGTTTAGTGGAGTTAGAAAATGAGAAAGCATGAGATTTTTCATTAGGGTTTATCATTAGAGTTCAATGGAGCTGGAAGATGAGAATGCATGAGATATTTCATTAGGGTATATCATTATAGTTTAGTGGAGCTGAAAAATGAGAAAGCACGAGAATTTCATTAAGATTTTTGTTAAAGTTTAGTGAAACTAGAAAAAGAAAAAACACTAGATTTTTCATTAGGGTTTAGCTGGGTGATGAAGGAGCATGAGGTTTTGAAGTTTCATGAAAGTGGTATTCATGAGTTGGAAGAGAGAGAGAGTCAGAGAGCCGCTGCTTCTGCCGTGGCCATCTCAAGATGGTGTGCAAGGTCCAACTTGTGCAGAGATGACATACATGGGGTATTCGGAAGAGTTGGCATAATCGAATGTGACACTGTCACCAGCTCGCAGAGGAGCTCCATTCATGACAAAGCAGTCGTTGTAGCTGAGGCGTTGGAATACTAGTGTGTCCAGGGGTCTGGACGACGAGAACGCCTCGCACGCCACATGTATGTTACTCAGCTGGCAACTGGGGTTCAGACACAAGTTCACAATCTGTACAGTATAGGCTGGGATTCCATCGCTGTAGCCGCTGAAGCCTTGTGTTATGCTTAGGTCCGCCACCGAGCACGAGCCGGGCGTCGAATTCTTCATCGCGTGTAGTTTCCTGTGGAAGTTGTAGTACTTCTTCTTGGGTCGATCCAAATCATGAGTGGTGATCATCGTCATCGGTCTTGTGTTGAAGAAGACGCTGTTGTTGATCTGCCGCCGCCGCCGCGCCGCATCCAGGAACTTCTCAGATTCTGCCTTTCTCGTGCGTAAGCTACTGGGGTTGTGATCGCATTGCAGTGCAACATTCATATGATCCTCTTCTTTCTTAGTCCCGAAGGATTCGACGAGTTTTGTGATCAGCTGCTGCGGATCATCGACATCGCCGCGGCCGGCTGCAATTTCATTCGAGTTCTGGAATCCAGTACAACTGATGAACCCACTGAAGAAACCAGTTATGAGAAGTAGTTCTAGAGTCACGTGCTGCACTTGAAGCAGTGATGCGGCGCTGCTGATCAAGCATGAAGGTCTTGCCATGAAGAATTACACAGCTCCGTCAACTTTCGGGAGTTGAAGATGTTCTTGAGTTTCACATCTTTGCATCTACACAATTCGCGGGTTGATACCCACGTCGAGATGGAGCTGCCAATGCCGACTGCAAAGGTGGGTACTAGATCATTTCGAAGAGTATAAGCAAGAATGCAAAGGCAGGTCCCAAGGTGGTAGATGCATGCGAGCTGATCCAGAAGCCAGATTTTTCTCGTGCCCGCCTTATGCGAGGCTGACAAATGTTGCAGATCCTCCTGCTTCTCTCTCTCTCTCTCTCTCTTCAACAATTTGCCGCTGCAAACTTCCACACTGCAGTTGCGAGCAGATCCTCAAGCTGTCCTCTTTTCAACGATTTGGCTGAAGTGCAAAACTTCCACACACTGTTTCAAGAGCAGATCGGACTCTTCCTCTCTCTTTTCAACAATTTGTTGTTGCAAACTTCCACACTCTTGAGCAGATCCAAATCCTCTCTCTCTCTCTCTCTCTCTCTCTCTCTCTCTCTCTCGCTCGCTCGCTCTTCAAATAACACATACAAATTTGATCCCAGGAAACACATAAAAATTTCTGATTCCACAAAACACACACAATTTTGATCCCACAAAACAGTGCATTTCTCACCACATTACATGAAGAACGGGTAGAAGTTAGAACATGTCGGTCTGGCTCAGCAAAATGGTTTTGGGCCAGCATTTTGCACAGTTTGCTGAGGGTGGTAAAAGGCAGAGCACAGCCTAACATCTGCCGTTGATTGGGTTGATTGGTCAAGATGGGTTACTATTATTTAGTAGTCTCCCCCCACCTCGTTTTATGGGTGGAGTTGGAAAAAAGTAAATAACTAAACTTGGATGTGAGAAACATTTTTGCAGCCTGGTCACATACTGAGCACCACTGAAGACTAGTAGTACTTATTCCACTTATGGTAAGTAAACAAATTTTTGACTGATTTTTTTTGGCTAGCTATATGTAGCCAAAAAGCGAAATTTAAAAATAAGAGTGCTAAAATGAAGTGTTTTTTTTAATATTTTCAATATCTGTAATTAGACCATGATTTCTATACATGGTTTGAGTAGGTAGCCAAAAATTATAGAAGATGTTTGGTTTTTTATTGTTTTGGGTGGGGGGGGGGGGGGGTTTTTTTATTTTTTTTTTAACCAAATTTGTTTCTACAAAAAAATTCACAAAAAAAAACACAATAATAACAACCCACAATTTC
>Ga0116231_10002832_pt1 | contig 36159 bp, 21 predicted proteins | sample S1TSphgellanicum_2_FD_89695 | JGI IMG/M metagenome (GOLD analysis project Ga0116231, IMG submission 89695) | Host-associated microbial communities from peat moss isolated from Minnesota, USA - S1T2_Fd - Sphagnum magellanicum MG | ecosystem: Host-associated > Plants > Peat moss > Unclassified...
ACACGAGTCTTGCAGGCTACCCTCGAAGCAGCAGAAGGCGGGCGCATCAACGCTGTGGCGATTTGCCATTTGGATACTTCATGGTGGTCGTCCAAGCACCCGGCGTTTGCGGCTCTCAATGTTCAGCCCGGGACTGAAGTCTGCCACTGGACCGTTGAAAGCACCTTAGTCTGGGTACGCAACAGCAGCACCTGATCCAAACCAGCCAACGACAATTCCGCTTCTATCAACGCTTGCCTGCGACAATCTTGCTGTCACCGATCTTACGCGACCAGCAGTTCTAATTCCTTGGAGTTTGTTAATCTCGCTGCAATTAAATAAGTCCCTGGAATTTGTTAATCTCGTGACACTCAGCCGATCAGTGACGCTGCATGTAGAGAGATGACTTCATAATGTGCACTCGCTAGCTACATGTAGCATTGAAACTATGATCATGGTTTAGATCTTAGTAAAAAAAACAATTCAAGTCTCAGTCGAGAACTGGGAAAAAATAACAGGAAGCAGAAGTACCTCAGTTCTACAGCACTAAAAGCATAAACCGCTTCAAGATTGCCGTATGTTCTTCTTGAAGGAGATGGGCCACAGTGAACCACCTGACACCAGCGCATCATGTGACAAATTACAATTCTACCCTACCAATTCATGTCCAATAATATTCAGCAACAAAATAACGCCTTGGCACACAATGCAATTGCATTTTGAATTCTTACATATTCTTGGAGGTCTTCGAATGACTTCTAAAAAATCACCATCTGGTTGCACATATTTGTGGCCTTGCAATATCTCGAGGTTGCATCTCATTGTTTCTGTGGCCTTACAATTGTTGGGTTCAAATTAACCTAACTCAATTTTGATTAGGAAGGCTAAAATAGATAAGGAAATTTTGGGGTAAAGCTTGAATCTAAGGGATTAGTTTAAGAGGTATACTCTTATCCCAGTAAAGCTTGAGGGGGTGGCCTGGTTAAGAAAAGGGGAATGTAGGTTGACTACTTGAAGATAAGGTTAGATTTTGTGTCCTTGTTCGATCAACTAACCTTGTTAGATAAGAAGTTATGGGCAGGGGGAAGGAGGCTTTCTAAAAGTTTCTAAGCAATGAGGGTTAGGGTAGGGAATCATTAGTGGCATTTCTAAGGAGTTGAGAAGTAAGAAATCAATGTTGACTTTTTTTTATCCTTCTTCACTGATGAGTGGATCTAATTTCTTTTTCTCCTTCTTGAGTGATGAATGGAGTGTGAGAGGGAGGTTGTGAGAAGAAGGGAATGATGATGGTAGAGGTAGAGGATCATAGCAATCATGAAGAGGCAAGGAGGATGAAGGTGGGAGGCCACAACATCATGAATTAACCAACTTTTCAAGGAGTGGTCAAGTCAACATTTGACACGCTCCCAAGCTCCTTGTTAGACTCAATATGAGTCTAAGTTGGTCAAACAACGGAAATGTTAGGAGCTCAGGGCACGTTCCCAGTTCTCAGCACTAAAAGGGGTAGAGGGGCGTGCTGAAGCTCCGGGATGGGACTAGGGAGAGTGACAAGTTTTTAATTACTCATTCGAATCTACATCCAACCAACTAACAAGTTGGTTAGTTCACTTTCTGGAACACCTTTAATGCTAGGACAAATCACAGGCGACTTTGGATTCACAAAATTCACCACGGCTCGGACTCGAGGGAAACCACCACCTTCCCCCATATAGTATTCTCTGCGCCTCTCCGCGGCACCTACATCCGAATGGTTTTTTATCCTAGGACTCTCAAGGAGGAGTCCCGAAACTGTCCTAGTTTAGACTTCCGCCACTTTGCGGGGTCATAAATTTTGCTCAGACTTCTAATTGGGATGAGGTCTTGAACAAACTTGTAACTCTCGTCGAGAGCTTTCCAACGGTGTGTCGCACTCCACTTGCACGCACTGAGGTTGGATCGATTCCCGACTTTTAGTGGTTGGAAGTCAAACTGCCAGTTTAACTCCCGGCCTTTCTTTTTGCCATAACTTGTGTTGTAGATGTCCAAATGGCTCATGCTATCCCATTTTCGACATCTACACTTCGATAGCTTTCCAACGATGTGTCGTACTCCACTTGCACGCACTGAGGTCGGGTCGATTCCCGACTTTTAGTGGTTGGGAGTCAAATTGCTAGTTTGACTCCTGGCCTTTCTTTTTGCCATAACTTGTGTTGTAGATGTCCAAATGGCTCATGCTATCCCATTTTCGACATCTACACTTTGATAGCTTTCCAATGATAGAAAGAACACCTCAATGCGAGGTGTTTTGATTCTTACAATCGAACTTTAAAGTTTTCAGAGTCCTAGTAGACTCCCAAGTCCCCATTTCGAGAGTGTGAATGTCATCTTCCCACTCTTCCAAATGTAGGGTTGCGACAACATTTGTTGAAAATGGAGACAACATTTTCAAGTAGTGGCAATTGTGGCGACACATGGGGAAAAATGCATGAGCATGGTGAGTGGGAAGTGACTAGTGGAGGTCAAGCAAAGGTATTTAACTTGTTGGAATAAGGGGGCTAGGGTTAGAAAAGGGGAGGAAGTTAGAGTGTGTGGGGTGTGGGATGTAGGAGTGAGCAAGCAAGCAGTGGTCTATCCTCTTGCAAAAGCAAGAGAACAAGATATAAATAGGAAGTAGGGCTATCTTGACAGTTAGAAGTCAAGGGGGTTTGTTTTCCTTGTGGTTAGTACTAAGGGCTTTGAAGTAGTAGATAGGAGGAAGTAGGATTGTAGTGAAGTGGGAAAGTTTATGGAGTAGGTAAAACTGAGCTAAAGATGGGAATGGAGCAATTTCTGGTTGGAAGAACTATGTTGTAACTTCACTTTGAATGATGTGAACTCATTTGGTGTGTAATAACTTCTATAACCCTTATGACGTGACCTTTGTATGAATAATTCTGGTTTAAGGTGGCAATGGGTTGAGGAAGGTGGTAGGTAAGAGTAACCAAGAACGAAAAGGGGAATGATTGTTTATAGCAACTTGAAATAGAAGCATAAAGGTAGTAGATAAAGAAGGAAGAAGCTCTAGAAGAGACGAATACTACTAGGTTGGACACCATCCGATGGTATCCTTCTCTGTTGTTGCAGGATAAGAGGAAGGGGGGAAAAAAAATTCCTAGAATAAAAATTCAGAAATCAAAGGGTAAAAGGATTAGAACTGGGCAAAGAACATGTGACTCCCGCCATTGAAAATCTCCAAGGGTTTAAGGAGACTGACCCAGGATAAGGTGTTAAGGGGTGCTAAAAAGTCATCTATAGAAAAAAAAGGTATGGGATGTCGTAATGCATGTAGGATTAGCACCTACACAATGATTATCATCATTCACTATTCGTGAAACTTCTACAAGTCAAGGAGCAATCGTTAGTAGAAATCAGCCAAAACCACTTCATTTGCAATTACATGCGATTTGTAGTTGTTTACCACTAAGTTTGGGAATATTTACAATTATACCATCAAATTTCTACTATTTCGGTCACTCTTACAACTATGATGCAACTATTGGAAACTTTATCCTATCAATTAGATGGCTTTTAGGTTGATTTTCATCCATGAATATATTGATATGTCCCATTAGTTGCAATAGTCATCAAATTAGTCACATCCTTAAAGTATTCTACAGTGACATAGGGGTGTATTTTTATGTATGTATTAAAATTATATTTACGATATATTACATATATCATAAATATATATATTTTTGTGTATATTAATTATGTGTATGTATGTATATTGTTCATATTGACGCACCCCCAAGTTCCTTAATGGGCTCAAATGTGAGTTCAAAGTGAAAATAGTGGAAAAGCAAGGAATCGAGGCATGCTCCCTGGCTCGTAACACTTTAAGGGGGTAGAAGGGTGTGCTGGAGCTCCAGGATGGGACTAGGAAGAGTGACAAGCATTAATTACTCACATAGACCTACACAAAACCAGCACAAGGTGATTAATGCATAATTGGAACACTTTTGGTGCTAGGACGAACCATGGGCAAACTCGGATTCACAAGATTCACCACGGCCCGAACTTGGGGGAAGTCACCACCATTCCCCTTATAGTATATTTTGTGCCTCTCCACAAGGCTCACATCTAAATGACTTTTTGTCCTGGGACTCCCGAGTGGGAGTCCCGAAATTGCCAAAGTTGGGACTCTTGCGACTTTGGGGACCCATAACTTTGTGTGCAGACCTCTAATTGAGATGAAGTCTAAAACAAAGTTGTAGCCCTCGTCAAGAGCTTTTCAACGATATGTCACACATCACCTGCACATAAGGAAATTAGGGTGATTCCCAACTTTTAGCGGTCGGGAGTCAAACTGCCAATTTGACTCCTGGCCTTTCTTTTGGCCATAACTTGTGTTTCAGATGTCCAAATGGGTGATGCGAGCCCATTTTATACATCTACGTTTTAATAGATTTTCAATGGTATGAAGAACTCCTCGAGCCATTGGGTTTTGACCCTTGCAATCACTCTCTGAACATTCGAGAGTCCATCGGGACTCCAACTCCCAAAGTGAAAGCTCCTTTGGAATTGTGAAGGTTCATTCCCTCACACTTTCCTTCACTCTCGGCTTTCCTTTTGGCCCGCAACCTTGCAAGCCTTTGCCTTGGTCACGAGCCCAATGCTAGGGTTGCAACAAAATCCAATGATATCACTTGGCGTGTAGGGATGCATTTTGCTGCTAACATGCATGTGGAGGTGTTATTGTTTATTGAATAATCGTGTGATGTTAGACTCTTTGTATCACCTTTGTTCATGTTATAGCATTATTCTAGTTTGATGTTATGGTTTTTAGTAGATGTCATGTTAAACCATGGACTAGGCACTTTTGATTTGCAAAATTTTTAATGAAGTTAATTTGTTGACCATGAAGGTTGATTACATTTGTTGCTGTTGTTGGGTGTTTTTGCAACATCAAGCACATTACATGTTGATTAGGGTCAAACATCTTAACAAAAAACATAAACCTATGTTTTTGAAGGAGTTGTCAAGATATGGGTAACATTTAAGCCTAGAGAATATGGACCTTCAAACTACCTCCTTATGGAGAATTCTCCACACAAAGCCTTGGAGTACCATATCATTGTTTGTTTTATTTTGTAAGGTCTGAAACATTCAGCAACTTCTACTTCATTGTTTTTTATGTTCTTTACAATTCAGGTTGTTGTTTAGATGACATTCAAATCTTAACTTAGACAATTTTTTTGAAAAAGATAGATGTCAATGTCTTATTGTCTTTCCACTATCCTTCAATAGCCATCAAGTAACTATTGTATGCATGTACCTATTCAACCAAATACATGCATTTTTTCTTAGACATATACAAGACATGAATTTGATGAATTTTTTTTGGATGAGGTCATGTTGAAACCTTGCTATGAGGCCACATTGCATCTTTCCTATAGTATTGGTTAAGGATGTTGAAATTTCATGGCATCACACAATGTTTGTCTTAGTTGGGGACATGCAAGGATTTCATATGTTGCATCTTTTCTATGGTCTTGATGTTGAAATTTCATGGCATCATGAAGTATTTGTCTTAGTTGGGGACCTGAAGGGTTTTCATGTATGTGAAGGATAGATTGGAAAAGTATGATGATTGAGTTATGGTTTGCTTCCAAGGAGGAATTAGAAGTGACCTGAATTTCAGGAGCGAGGCAGAGTTATTAGGTAGGGCGTTGCGGCAATATTTGGAAGGACATTGAGATGCAGAGGATGTGCAGGCACACATGGAGAAGAATCCCATAGGTGAGCCAAGCATCACAATAGCAAGCCCACTCTGGCGTGTTTATAGTGGTGTAATTTGTGTGGATCAACGAGAATCAGCTGACAGGGAAGCAAATGTGTCTTCCAATTCTACTCTAGTGGGGGATGTCATTAATGCCCATGCATGAGAGCTTTGATGAAAAGTGGAGTCATAGTCCAAGACCAGTAGCATTGGCATTACACACCACACTGTGGTGTGTGGGTTTAGAAGTGCAATCAGAATGTGTGCCACCCGCTTCAAAACTGCTTATCCCCAACTACAAATTCTTTTCATAATGCCTTCTAGAATGTAAATGCCTACATAGGTACTTTACATTACTTCTAGAATGCACAGGGTTTTTGTGAAGTAACAATGTCTTCTTCATCATCACTACGGCAAGTTCAATTCCATGTGCAACATCTAACTGTTTTGTAGACTACAGTTGTGCAACTAAGTTGGCAGTGATACCATCTGTTATGAATGAGCAGTGCATTACTGTTAATCGGATATTTTTGTTAGGGATTTTTGGTAGTTTTATTACTGTTTAAAGTCTGGTATGACATGTTACTGGTCATATTGGTTAGAAACAGGTCCGAGTTACATATTTTAAGTTTTGAATTAGGAGTCGCAGAGGCAATGGATAAGAAGGAAGGAGACATACTTTTATCATGGTAAATCAGAGAAGAACAGAATCATGACTATGCAGAATAGATTTTTAAAAAGTTTCTGCAGCAAATGTTTTGTGTCTTGAAGTTTTTCTTTGTTGCTGTGTTTTATAGATCTGTTTTAAAAAGAAAAGGAATGGGAATAACAGTTAAGAAACAATAAGAAAACATACTGAACTGTAGCAGATTAGCATTTAAAGTAATGCAACAGAAAGTAGGAAGATTAGTACAGAATAATTAAGCAGAATGGGGAAAATACCATTAACAATTACCATTGTTGTAACAGATACTGCTTTGACTTGGCACATGATTGAACTCAATGGACAAGAACATGTTCAGGATGCAAGATATATTCATGTGTATGTTGATGTCATGGAGCTGATGTTTGCAAACAGCCTCTTTAGGAGGTCCATCATGAAACAATAGTTATATTTCCAAGGTATTCCTATGTACACACACAATACCAGTACAATCTTGGGACCTTCTTTCTGCAAACTAACAGTGGCCAAGAAAATGGAACAAGAGGGTTACTGTTTAGACATCTCCATAGAGCAATCCCTTTTAAGATGGGTTTAGTCCAACAGCATAGTTCTGATTGTGGGAACATGCAAAGTCCACTAAAACCCTGGCAATTCCCAGTGGACCAAGATTGGATATCTTCCACATTATGCCAATCATCCTACAAATTACAACCTTGTTTAATGAAAATGGTATATGCGTCATGACCACATCTTTCATGTGGTGTGCATCAGTAATAAATTAGATAACAATATCAATTCATCAATCACTTCCAATTTGCCAATCGAGCTACTACATTGCTTTTCCTTTCGAACAAGCAATGACAAAACCCATGCGGATTGGGACTCAAGTATACTGCTGTCTTCTAGAAACAAAAAAGAAAAAGAAAATATGACATAATGTTGCACCACCCACCAAGATGTCGCCAAAGTTAAAGTCATGTAGAAGAAGGTTTTGGGAAAGGTTTCTGATCTTACGATAGACAATTAAACTCTTGGTTTGGGGTGTTGGGTCCTCCCAATTGAAAAAATGGTGGAAGTGTCAATTGCTGACAACAAGTTAGTCATTCTTTTTTGCCTAAGAAAGCCATTACAATGTCAATTCTTGGTCCCCCCATCCATGTGTTTTAAAAATTGTTGGAAATGACAAAAGCTTGTGGTATTGACCAGTGTTGGGTGGGTATCACAATTTTATGATACTTGTTGGGTCCAGTTTTCACAAAGTAATTTACAAAAGGGTTCGATTTTTCTAAATTTTTTTTTAATGTTGAACAAGGGTATCAACATTAAAAAAAATTTAAACTGGTTCTCACAATGCCAATTCTCAAAGATTTGAGAATAGTTGATCATCCTTTGCTGGTTTTCACAAATTGGGTATTATTTTATATTTAAAACTAACATTAAGATTAAATAATCATTGATTTGGTTTAAAAAAGAATGAAAGCTCTGGCTATTTGAAAAAATTCAAAATCAAAGGATCTTTGGTTCAAGGTTTTTGAAAGATTTTAAAAATAAATCATTATTTAAAATAAACTCTCCAAACATCATTATCATTTGACTTGGCCTACTATTAATAAGTACCTACCACCAAATACTAGCCCTCCCTTGGATCTCCCATCTCCTCAAGACAAATTAAACTGGATAGGCAAATTTTGATCTGGGTTTGATGATGAAAATGTTTTTTTTTTGACCCTAGTTAATTAGACTAACTTAATATCATACCTCCAAAGTTCAAACCCATGGTCCATGAATGATGGACAAGATCCACTAAATAAAATGTTGTTTCATTTTGCATAGAAACATAATTAAAGTTGTAAGTAAAATGTTATTTCATTTTGCATAGAAACATAATTAAGTTTGATGTTCATAACTTCTTTCTCGTTACTTGTACTAATTTTTCATGGTGGCTAAACCTTGAGACCTTGACTTAAGTAATCGTCAGACCTTACCCAGTTCTCAGATTTTTTTTGGTTCTTTTTTAAAAAATCAGTTCTTACATCCGGTTTGGTTTTCAATCAAGATATCATTAGTGGTGATACCTTGAGAGAGGATCAGACTGAGATGCCCGGGTGATACCTTGGTGATGCCCAAAAATATTTTTGATACCCGCCTAACACTGGTGTCAAACAAGTCCTTTGGTCAACATTATCTCTACCAAATATTTGTCAATAGTTAAAATTGATGACACCTAATTCTGCAAAGGTATTTAAATTTTTGAATCTAATGATGATAGAATTTTTGTGTGTGTTATTTTAAGATATTTTTGAGGGATCAGTAGTTAATTGAAGAAGTAGAAAGTCATTGTAGTTTTTTCCTTTAACTAATATTATGCTTACATATTATAAAAACATTTTCCAACAATTCATTCATTTTTTTTTTCGCTAATTTGAATCTTGTTGACCTATGTGAATCCTGATCTTCTTGATTTAAATCTCTGCAATAGAATTGGAATAAAAATTGTTTCAACTGCAAAGTTTGTGAATATTTTTCATAGGCTATCAAATCAGTATTCAATGGTAACTATTTGAAGTTTTCAACATTATTAAACTCCTATTTGGAGCATGGTTGACCTCCTACAAAATCTTTCACTCTATTTTTCTTGTCATGAAGCTTCACACTTGCACACCTAAAACAAATCATGGTCCAATTATTATATAATCAGAATCAATTACTTCTTGTTAGTTTGGGTTTTTAGTCATATCTTTTCTTTCACTGATTTTCTGTCAATTTTGGGTTGAAAGTGGTTGACTTGACCGTGTTTTGAAAATTTTAAGTACCATGGTTTCAATATTTTTGGTATCAAAATTCGTCATTGCAAAATGGGTGTCATTGAACTTCGGAGGCACACACCCATCTAACTAATTTAGAGATGAATAAGTACCGTCAACAACAGTTGAAAATGCAACATGAATCATGGAAACTTATACTCTTAAAAGTGTGAAAACATCACCTTGCCTATTTTTTGCATTTTGTATTGGCATCATAATTTGCAAATTCAATGAACATGCAACATATAACTTAAATGTTGGTTCCAATTCCTTGGGAAACATGGGAGGTTCACAAGCATGGGGACGTGCCATTTTAACATGGGGACAAAATATCCACACAAGCAACACAATATTGAACGTAGATACTTGTGGCCCAAAATTCCCAAGGTGCATTCCCACATTATGTGCAATGTGGAAACACATATACCTGATGTTTGGGAATATGTAGGAACATACATTCTTGTGTGGAAATAACAAAACAAATATTTGCATGTGGGAATAGCACATTCCCCAATTGAACAATTCAATGTTCCCCATGACAGAACATGGGGTTCCCAGTTGAGAACATTCAATGTTCCCCAACTTGGGAATGTGAATTCCCACAAAGGGACATGTTCTTGAGGAACATTTGAAGATCCCACATAGAAATGTGCGTTCCCAATGCATTACCAATTGCCATATATTCCTAGTGTTTTTCAACATGGGAACACATGTTCCCATGAACAAACATGTGATTTGCATGTGGGAATGTTCAATGTTCCCCAACATGGCAATGCACATTCCCATGAGGGGATAGGGGGTTCTGATGTAGGAACATTCAATGTCCCCCAACATGGGGAATGAATGCACATTCTTGTGAGGGGAGATGGGGTTCCGATGTAGGAACATTCAATGTCCCCCAACATGTGGAATGAATGCACATTCTTGTTAGGGGAGATGGGGTTCTGATGTAGGAATGTTCAATTTGGAATGCACATTCCCATGAAGGCACATGAGGTTCCCATGTGAAACATTCAATGTTCCCCAACATGGGTTGTGTGTTCCCATGAAGGAACATGTGGTTCCCATGTAGGAATGATCAATGTTCCTCAACACGGGAACTTGCATTTCCATTAAGGGACATGGGGTTCCCACATGGGAACCTATGTTTCCACATGAGTGCCTGCATTCCTATCCATGCACCCACACATGAACCACCCCAACCACAACCCTAATGCCCAAATTTGTGCATGCCAAATAGCAAACCCACCCACTTCCGTCCCTCCAATAACCCCAACTTTCTTTAATATATGTATATATATATATTACAAATTGACCATTTTTACCTTAAGGCTTTTTATTGTTTAGCCAATACTACAAACTTGTGCCACTTTCAACAATTTTGAAAACCCACTGGGGGGGGGGGGGGGGGGACTAAGAATTAAGATCGACATATGTAGTCATGGACATCACTAAACAGTAAAATAGTACATTGACCATTTTGGCCTTGAAATTTTTGTTGTTCGACGTCAACAGTACATACGAGCTTGTGTCACTTCCAACAAATATTTGAAGACATGGGTGCCTGGGACTAAGAACTGACATAGTCATGACATCACTAAATGCAAAGGAAAATTTATTGGTTAGTAATCTGGACTGTTGGACTGGGATGTTGGTGTGCAAACGGGGCAACGATGTCACCAAAGTTAAAGTCAAGCAGAAAAAGGTTTTGATTCCCCTGCCACTTTTGGGAAAGGTTTCCGATCTTACAATAAACAATTCAACTCTTGGTCCCGGGGCTTAGGGTCCTCCCAATTGAAAAAATGGTGGAAGTGTCAACTGCTGACCACAAGTTGGTCATTCTTTTACACCAGGGTTCGAGCAATGGTCGCCTTGAGTGAATGAACCAGCACCCTCGTTGGTAGTTGATACCATGGTCAAATTCCCAAATTATTTAAATTATTTCTAACTAGGTATTACCAATATCCCATGCTTAGACTAAATCAGGGTCTCTCAGTTCAAATCTAAGGGGGATGCTGGTTCACCCTGGCCATTAATCAACCCACAACAAATCTACGCCAAAAGCCTTTCTCTATTTTTTCTACACAGATTGAAAGTAGAGCCGATAAAATCCGCCACTCTGTTAATATTATTCTTATTGAGCCTCTTTGGCCAATGGACACCTTGGTCTAATGTCCAAACCCAAGGTGCCCAAATCAATGGAATTTGCTTCTTTCTATATTGGATTTTCTTGTCTTGGTCAAGTGTCTAGTTTCTTGCTCTTGATATTTTCTCTAAAAATGATTTATTTTCCTCAAGTTGCATTTCTTGAAATAAAATTTTCACTCCTGCCATCCCCAGTTGAGCCAGGTCCAAGGGAGACAAAACAACGGAAAAGGAAATGGTTCCTAATAAAAATCAGTCATACAACAATGACGAGGCTGACCTTAGACATTTGCAATGATTTTTATGGTTAAAGACTTTTGTTTGATACTTTTATAGAATACTTTGCAGGGGATCAACAATGGGTACTGTGTAATGGGGACAAAAGGTGCCACTTGATACTTCCTACAAAACCAGGATGTTATGCTGTGTGCCAATGTGATCCTAACTATGGTCGCCAAATTGTGAAGGGATTATTTTACCCTCTAAACCTATAAATATATTTGTTCTGTATATTGATTTAAAGTATCTTCATTAAGTGTTACTCTAATTTAACTTTGAATATATCATTGGGTGTAGGTATTATATTGTGGCTCACTTTTCGCTAATTCGAAAATGTTGAAATGCACATGGTTGTTACTTCTAAAATGTCATTACTATAATATTTGATTATCAAATGCTTAGGCATTTATGACCCTCTCAAACCTAGGCCATTAGTCAAAACTCGAACATTAGAAAAAAAAACATTGATTTCATCTTCTATAGTGGATGCAATTGGATAATATTAAAACAAAAGCACATAAAGTCCATATGGATTAAAAAATCAATTTTAGATATTTTTAAAACATGCCCTTTCAAAAAAAAAATATTTAAAAAAAAAACAGAAAATTAAAAATTTGAAAGGACTTATGAAAATAAAGTTCAATTTTAACCTTTCAAAAATCAATAATTTAAACTTGGTTAGGACTTTGAAAAAAAGTTTCAAGTATGATTTTATTATTTCATTCCTCAACACATCTTTGGGAGTGGCAAAAATTTGCTCACCACACTTACGTCATTGGGCCATGTGGAAAAGTTTTCTTTTGAATTGCATGGGAGTTTACAAAGAGTCCAAGTTCTTTTGCTGACATTGCTAGGCCATGTGTACAAGTTCTATTTGATGAGTCTACCAAAGTGGGGGCTTTTTTGTTTTGTTTTGTTTGAGTGATGGATTGGTAAAAGACATTCGTCACCAAAAAGAAAAAGAAGTCTTGACTATCACCCCAAATTATTTAATATTGATCACATTGACATATCTATATATAATATTGAGCTATTCCCACTTTTTGCGTCATGCAAGGGTCAAAGTATAGGAAAGTGACAATTTTTATACATCATCCTAAATATTTTAAAACATGCACAAATAAAGTAAGATGATATCCCTTCTTTGGGTGTTAAAAAAACTGATTTGTCTTGTTGAAAAATATTCATCTCCTACTTTATAAAGCATTGACCTAATCTTGGAATTTATGTGATTGCCATCCAACAATTGTCTAGCCTTGATCCAAGGATTCTTTTACTTACAAATTGCCTTACATTCTTGTCATTTTGGTTGTGATATTTAAATATTATTTAGATCGGTATTGAAGAATATATTATAAATTCAAAATAATAAAAAATAGTTGTGGATCAATAACAAGGTGGGCAACACATATGTCATATAATAACCAGTCTTGCATGAGCACCCAATTCATGACCTCCTACTAGAAGGGCATAAAAGGAGACCATAGTTGAAGTTTCTATTTGTAATCACACAATCTTCCACAAAAAATTCAACTTGAACATGGAGTATGTGTTCAATTTTTGGTTTCTTGTTGTTGGGGCAATTAGTGTGTTATTATCCTTTGCATGGCTCATTCCAAAGGGAACATCTCAACCCCCTGGTCCACCCAACTGGCCTATAGTTGGATCTTTGTTTTATTTGAGCAAACTACCTCATCGTTCTTTGGAATTGCTTGCAAAGAAGTACGGACCAATAATGTACATGCGCTTGGGATACTTGAATCACATCGTAATTTCAAATGCCGAAATGGCTTTGGAGGTGTTGAAGATCCATGATGCAGATTTTGCTTCTAGACCTTCTTCAATCATAGGCAAATATGCGGGTTTTGAATATTCTGATGTTGTTTTTTCACCATATGGAGACAATTGGCGCCTACTTCGCAAGATATGTGCTACAGAACTTCTCACACAAGCAAGGCTCAAAACTTTTGAATCTGGGCGCCAAGAAGAGGTGGCACGTATGGTGGAGAAAATTGCCAAGTACAACCAAGAAGGGAAAGTCATGAAATTGAGGCCTATTTTCCATGAATTAACTAACAATAACATTTGTCGCATGTTGTTTGGAAAATATCGTGAAATATCAGATTCTTTTCTAAAAAAGGAATTTGATGAGCTTGTTGATTGTGTTATAGAGATGGGAGAGGTAGGAGGTAAATTTAACATTAGTGATCTCATACCAATTTTGAAGCCATTTGATGTGCAAGGCCTTGAAAGGCAAATGAAGCACATAAGTAATCGGGCAACAAATAGTCTTTCCATAATCTTGAACGAGTATCGAAATGGAAACAAAATGGTTGCCGACTCCACTGTGACAGATTTTGTTGAAACTTTGCTGAGTCATGATGGAAAACTTGACGAAAGATCAATAATGGGAGTTTTGGCGGTATGTACACACCACTATAGTCCATTTATTTTAACAAGATGTGTGTGTAACATTCCAAGTATGTTCATCAATGTTGTGTTGTGTATATAACTTTTGGTTCATGATTGTTTTTTTTGTTACAGGATATGCTTGGAGGAGGAACAGACTCATCTGCAATCACCATGGAATGGGCATTAACTGAACTCATTCGCCATCCTAAAATTATGAAGAGGGCACAAGAAGAACTTGACACAATCGTGGGTATGACAAGGCCAGTGCTTCCGTCAGATCTTCCCAATTTACCTTACTTACAAGCCATCATCAAAGAAAACTTTCGTTTACACCCTGCCCTTCCACTAGGAGTCCCTCACTTTAATAGTGAAGATGTTCAAATTTTGAATTACAATATTCCTGCAAACACAACTGTTTTCGTGAACATTTGGGCTATTGGTCGTGACCCAAAAGTATGGAAGAAACCTTTAGAGTTTGATCCTGATCGATTTTCCAATTCCAATATCAAAGTTGGAGGGTCAAGTTATAGTCTACTACCATTTGGATCAGGTCGTCGACGATGCCCTGGTTTGGATCTTGCACAACTTATGGTGCAGTATAGTCTTGCAACAATTCTTCATGCATTTGATTGGTTTGCACAACCAGGGATCAAACCTGAGGACATGAACATGATGGAGACCTTTGGAGCAATTTGTCCAAAAGCACAACCTTTAGTTGCAATTGCAAAGCCTCGTTTATCGTCCCAAGTATATAATCAATTGACTTAGATGGGTAATCAAGGCCATTAATGTGTGTGGTCAACAACATAGATATAGTTAAAATTATGTTCCACATTCACCCATGTATGGATGTTTTGTGATGTTCAATGTTCTTGTTCCAATAGGTTGAAAGTGCTTTAAAACTTAACATACGTTGCATTTCATTAAATATATGTGTAAACGTTGAGTTGCAAGTCAAAGAAAAATACCAATACATATTTATGTACAATTGTTATATGGAAATACAATTACAATTGTAAGGAAAAACTTTTTGAAGTCCTTTTTGTTGATAGGTTCAAAGTGATGCTAAGAAAATTGAAAATTTTGGGTTTGACTTTTAATGCCTTCTAAACCTTGCAACTTTTTATAAACACCTTATAGCCATAAGAATTTTATACTTTATAGTTCATTAACCTTGTCCGTTTTGATGTGCCTACTATAAAACCTTAATGTTTGAATAAGTATGCAAATGTTTTTCTTTTCAATGTCAATTCATTGACATTCCATTTCTTAAAACACCTTCAAATCAATTTGTAATCATAGAAAGGAATTTAACCTTCAATGATTTTTAATATTGATTGTTGGAGTCCAATATTTTTAAAGATCCAAGTGCTTAGCAACGTGTGCACATATTCTCATCTTGTTTAGAAATTGAGTTTGTTTCTCCTTCCTTGACTTATATCATCATTTTCATATATTGTTTTACTATTATGCACAATGTTTTCCTCAAGTTTCATGGTTGTGATCAATGCAAATAGATGTTAGTGTTGTTAGAAAGTCACAAAAAGGTCAAATGCAATGAGGGTATGATAAATAAATGAAGTTTGACCATGTGCAACAACTATATCCCTCATGTAGTGGAGTCCAAAAGTTATCTTCAATGAAACATGAGATCATTATGCACAAGCTTGAACTTTGCCACTTGCAAGTAACCCCTAGCCTTTAGTCTCATTAATATTGTTGCATGTGATGCATTTAAAGAGACATGTTTGTGGAATTTTTTTGATTGCTTTCCTCATCAAGTTGCCTTCTCTTTTTCTACCATGTATGCATATAAATAAGGGTTATAGTACTGGAGTTAAAAAAAAATGTAAATGTTTGAATTGTGGAGTAGATTTTTGCTTAGAAGTTAGAAAAACTTTTGCGACTATCAAATTGTTGGATTTGGACCATTGAATTGTTTTGAGGACTCCTCTTTAATAAATTGCTACAAAAATGTTATAATAGCTTGTTAAGTGTATGTTTAAATGTGAAAAATGAATAAGATTAATTACAAATTGGTGCCTTGATTTATTTTCTTGAGTTGCTTTAGTGAATTAATATCTTAACCTAGGGTCAACTTCCACATTGACATTCAATGAGTATCATAATACCTTTTCACATTTGGAAAAATTAAATTGATTTTGGAAATGTCAAATTTTATAAAAATTATTTATTTGAAATGCCAAAATCTAAGAAAATTATAAGGGAAGGAAAATACAAAATTTGATGAAAATTCAAAAACTTCTTGTTAAGCCAATGGGCAAAAGTGTCCTTGGGTGGTACCATTAGAAATGTCACACTTTGATTTTCCTAGACCCATCGAACTTTGAAAACCATAGGAAACATTTAAATAAATATTTTCACATATATATTTTTAATGAATACATTTATCAAGTTCCATAGATTTTGAAAATCTAATAATATAAAAAATACTGTGCATTTTAGTGTTCTTGATCATTACATTTATAAAAGTTTCAAGAATGTAACGTTGGTTCCTTTCCTTGAACTTTTTGGTTAGGAACACAAATTTGAAACATGATTTGGGAATTTTTTGGGAAATTTTTTTCTAAAGTAATTTGGAAGTCATTCTATTTTCAAGTTTTTATCAGGCAATTAATTGAGTAAATATAATTTAGTTATGAATTTCCAAAGTGAAGGATATCAATTTTTGAAAGGGCCATTTTAGTTAAGAATACAAAATTTCAATAATTTCCAATTCTTTTATTCCAAAATAAACTTCAAGCTATATATTAGTGCATGTAATTAATAAACATGAGAAAAAAATTATGGTTGTGAAAACATTTAAAGTAAATGACCTAGGAAAATGATATAGTTGTTTTTGGTTCCTTAACCTTTTTTTGAGGTGGTTCTTAGTGCTACCACCCAAGGATGCTTTCACCCTAATGCACCATGGGAAAACATGTATTTAATAATTGAGAACATTTTTCTACCTTATAATTTTATAGAACATTATTTTCCCCTAGTTTTGCAAAAAGAAATAATAAAAAATGTTGTAAAATGTTTTATTACATTAAAGGTTTAAAATCCAAAAAACCTACCAAATAAGTTGCCTATTATTTAACCTAAAATTAAACTTATTGAAATTACACCTGAGTTAATCAAAGCTAAATCTAAATTAAAGTTAAGCTAACCAAGGTTAAACCTAAAATAGTTTTGGCTAAACCTAAGCTAAATTTAAACTAACCAACATTAAATTTGGGATAACTTTAGTTAATCATATGCTAAAATTGGGTTAACCTTGGAACACAAATATTAAGTTATCCAAGGTGAGATTTAAGTTAAACCTAGGTTAACCAAGGCTAAATAAATAAAACCCAAACTAAAATGAGGTTAGTTGAGGTTAAACTTAAGCCAACCAAAACTACCTAAATTAACATGTGTTAAACCTATTAGGCTACATCTAGCTAACCAGGGCTAAGCCTAAATTAACCAAGTTTCATCCTAGGTTAATATAATATAAACTTTGGTCTTTTAGTCAAGAATTAAAAATGCATGATGGAATTTTGTTTCAAATTGAATATTGATCAACATTGATAGATACATAATTATAAATAAATAAAAATTAAAAAAATGTCACATGTGAAATTCATGTCAAGTGACATTAACTAAAACTGTGATATTCAAGTTTTCATCATGTTGAAGAAAAAGCCTCACATCATGTGTATAATGAATGTTGTAACATAAACTAAAACTATGTTGTTAAAGGTCTCATGACAATGAAAATGAAAAAAAAAAAAAAATCCTCCTTTCAATGAATGTAAAATGTGTTGTATTGGTAACAAGAACAACTTATCATGCATAAATGGATACATATATGTAATGATGTTGATAGTGGACAATATATGAAAAGAATCATTAATTTTGTGGTTTGGTAATAAGAACAATTTGTTATGTGTGAATACACATATGTAATGACATTGATAGTGGACAAGATATGGAAAAAACTATTAGAACATTTTTGTGGTTTATGAATGAAATTTTTATTTTTTTTACATTTTGAATTACCAAAAATGTAAATTGGGATTTTAATTTCCATGCTATTGAACAACACAATGAGCATTGTGACCCCCTTCATTTATATTCAACAACTAGTGCAAAATTTTACTATTTGTGCATGGAAACCCAAGATTGGTCAAGTTGTGGTGAAATCAAACATCTAGTTGCATGGGGAAGGCATTCAAAATGACAAGATTTCTTGTTTCGTTAGAATATTTCGTATAAAGGAACATAAAAGTTGAAAAAATGAGAAGTGTACTTTAGCAATTAATATGAGGTGTGTGCTTGTTGTGCATTCCATATTCATAACCACAAAATTCATCATGAATTTGATCATTAAATTGAACTTTAGTTCTTGTGACCAAACCATAAAACAAGATTGTGCATTAGTTTGTAACGAACAAATGGAAGGGAGTTGTTAATGTCCAAGCCCACCTTATCATGGTAGATTCAAGGGGAATGTTCATGCTTGAATTACCACACACAACAATTCCTTCAAGCTTTTAACTTCATTTATCTTTAAGTGTTGATTTTTCTTGAAATGAATTGTGAAAGCTCAACATCTTCCATTTTTAATAAGATAATACAATAAACCATTTCAACAAACCATTTTCCATAATTTCACAATGGAAAAAATTGTATTTTTGTATTAAAAGTCATAAAAATGTTTTGCATCCAAGCATTTACAAATATTTTTCAACCTATGTTTAAATGTTAGATTTATGTGATAATAGTAAAATATCAAGTCACATGGCATGAGCATGGGGCTTTATTAAGGCCAATTTGAACAACGTATGAACTGATGATGTCTTCCATGGATTGGATCACGTTGGGAAAGATCTCATGGTGCTTTCACATCATGTGTTATAATGTTGATATAGGATATTGGTGTTCCCAATTTGTTACATGTAATTTTTAACAAGTTTTCACCAAGTCCCAAATTGTGTGTTTCATAGGTGAGAAACACCAAAGGCTTCTAGCATTATGAATCCTAGAATGTTAATGTGAGTCTTCAAAACTCAAAACCTAGCTTATGATTTGCAAGTGAAGGCAATTCAGTCAAGAACTTCCACTTGAAATTTGTTGATTAAGGAGAGGATATGTCTTTTGTATTACTCCCAATACAAAATGTGCAAGCTATGGATGAATATGGCAATGTTGTTAAGGAAGGGAAAAATATAAAGTTATAATCATAAGGTTTTCAAGTCCAAGATAAGAAAGTTTTCAATTCCAAGATAAGAAAGGTACAAAAAGAATGGTTTTAAAGCTTAATCCCCACTTCTTTTTAGGTAATCTTTCTCTTGTAAGTTTTCTTTCTTATGGACCAAAAAAATGGGTTTTATATGTGACAATGTGAATTGCTACATCCACCAAAGGCTTTTATAAATACTGTTTTGAAAGATTATTTTGATGTGGTTGTGTTTAGTTTGACAATTATGGGTTATTAGACCTATAAGAGGGTTGCTCAAAGTCATTGCACAATATAATTCATCATGTAATTCTATTACACCATCATAGTGTCCTTCAAGTCATAAGATTGTGAGGGATTCAAACAAATAATCCAAACCAAGAATGAAATTACAATTGAGAAAAAAAGATGAAAAGAGAGAAATGATGTGAAAGATGTATAAGATGTGTATGAAAAGTTAGAATATATAAATTGGTAAGAAAATTTAGAATATAATTGAGAAAAAAATTATGAATGAAAAAAGATGCAAGAGATGTCTAAGATTGGTAGGAAAACTTAGAATATAAGAATTTTAAGTACCAAAACACAAAGTACACCTAGATTATATGGATGGACAAGGGGAAAATAAGAGGAAGCATGTATGAATGGAAAGTTGTGTCATATACACCTCATGAAAAAAGTAAATGCATAATGATCCATGCAATGAAATTAACCTTCCACAATTGAAGAGGAAAAGAAGAAGACAATTTAAACAAAGCGCATCACAAAGATTGTACATGCAATGAATCAAAACTTCCAGAATTGAAAATGAAAAGAAGAAGACAATGTAATCAAATCACATCATAAAACATATATGAAAACCAAAGACCAAAATCCTTTGTTCCCCAAACTAGTTTCACTCAAAAAGTGAACTCATGAGTGTTAAGGAAAAAGAGAACTACAACGGTGAGCCCATCGGGCTGTTATAGTTTCAAGATTGTGTGTGCAATGTGCCTTCTAACCTCAGCCATGGGGCAGTTACCCATTGGCCTTTGACATGAAAAGATGTGAAGATCTATCCAAAAAACTAGATGTGAGGATCTATCCCTCTATATAATTGGATGTGAAAATCAAGCCATCCAAAAAAAAAACTCTAGATTCATGAAGATACATCCAAAAAACTAGATGTGAAGATGTATCCATCTATGTAATTGGATGAGAAAATCAAGCCATCCAAAAAAGACCTCTAGATTCATGAAGATCTATCCCAAAAACTAGATGTGAAGATCTGTCCATCTATATAATTGGGTGTGAAAATCAAGCCATCCAAAAAAAAACTCTAGATTCATGAAGATCTATCCAAAAAACTAGATGTGAAGATCTATCCATCTATGTAATTGGGTGTGAAAATCAAGCCATCCAAGAAAAAACTCTAGATGCATGAAGATCTATCCAAAAAACTAGATGTGAAGATATATATCCGTCTGTAAAATTGGATGTGAAGATCAAGCCATCCAAAAAACTAGATGTGAAAATATACATGTATGTAAATCCCTAGCAAAGTACTAGTGAAGGAACAACAAGGTTAAGAGAGATCCGGGTTTGGTTGGGATGCTCTTGGTTTGCGAGGAGGGGGAGACAGCGAGCAATCGCCAATGTTTTTGCGAAGCACTAATGTCTTCATCAACAGTGAAGCAATTGTAATTGTCGTGTGCAAGATCTGACTCTTTGCTCGACCACAATAGCAGCAGCTGCACCACCACCACATGGAATAGAGGGAAGTTGATCAGGAGGCGAAGCTTGTACTGTTACGTGTCTGCGTGCACGCGCAACTCCGCTTCGCCCATTATAACGAACTTTCCAGTGCACCGCAATTCTTCCCAAAGCGCACCGGATACAACCCCCCCCAACAAAAGTAGGAACATACTAACTGCCTCAGATTCAGCTTTCAAGACTTTAGGCTGTCACGGTTCTAGGGCAATTCAAAGCGGATGTGTCCTTGCAAGATGTTGTTCAATCTGGAATGCTTGCCTGAGAAATGTACGAGTGGTGCGAGAGAGAGTGAATTTGGTTCGACTTCCATGGATGGGTAGACTGCAATTGCGGTGCACTTGGAGATCACAGTAGTTGTAAGCTTTCTCGTACTATTCCCCTATGTCTACTGCCTTCATCTCACGGTACTGCGTTTTGTTTGCCCAAAAATCTTGACCTGATGATTCTAGTGATATCTTCCGAAGCAAATTGAAAGATCTGGACACCATCTATGCAATACTTCATCGTGGCTTCTATGTGATCAAAGTACATCATTTGATAGGAAGTTTTTCTGCAGTTCTTGGAGTTCAGGAGAAAGGAACTGTGGCAGGAGTCTTTTTTGCATCCTTTGCCATGGTGGGATCAGAGGCCAGAGAAGGTAACTAAACATCAATCCCATCACAGTTCACATGTCACTTGTGTCAATCTTGTTTGTGCTTTCTAGCGGGATGGTAGTAGGCTGGAAAAAGTAACTAAATGCAAGTATGTTGTGACAAAATTGTATCCCTGATGGAGGGTGTGAGTCATGCAGGGTTTGCAATGTCTATTCTTGTGTAGCATTTATACCTGGGATGTGGAAATTGCATGGCTGATTATCTTGATCTGCATTTTTGGTTGTAGGCAGATGAAGGGTACTTGGATGAGGAGATCATTCAAAGTGGTTTAGATTCTGATGTCTTTGTGAGGGATAGCTTGGTTGACATGTTACTGCAAATGTGGATACACTTGGGCTTGACACGGTTAACATTTCTGCTGGAGTTGTTGCTCCAAAAACTGGACCAACAAACCAGGATGAGGCTCAAGTTTGTTTTGGACCAGAAAACAGAGCTTCATATCATACTAATTAAACCAGTACTGGAGACAAAAGGCTCTAGAAAATGGCAGTGTGTTCTCAAGAGCAGATCATTGATTGTGCATCAGATGTTTTCTGGAGAATAGTTTGGTTGACAGGTGGGAGTGTGCCCTGCTCCCGAGTGTTCAACAAGATGCCATCATGCAATTTGGTCTCTCAGAATGCTATACTATGCAGACGTGCCCTGCTTGGGATTAGTAAGGAAGCTCTTAAACATTTTGAATGGATGTATGGAGAAGGTGTATAGTGAAATGATATCACTTTTGTTTGTCTTCTGTCAGCATTTAGCCATGCAGGTTTACCTGGCATTGAGACTGTTGAATAATTTTTACACCTCATTATGCATCCACAATGTGGATAGCCTCCATAAATCAATCTTGGTGCAACAATTACTCTGGGTTGAGGGGCTTTCAGACACTGATTCATGGATTTCCTGTGTTTCAGGGTGGCTAATCCCTTAGAACACTCTTATTGATTGCTTTCAGGGCAGTACTGCTGTCCCAGGTTCCATATGTCTTTTAAGGTTTTTTTGGAATTTTACATAATTCTTTCCACTATTCCTTTGGGGTGCATATGGTTTGCACATTGAGGCTCTTCAATTTGTCTGTGAAGTTTTCTTCTTTTTGGTCTCTACTTGCCTTCCACCAATGAGACAAATGTGGAGTGGACAGGTGGAGAATCAGATAATAGATGTGTTGTTGGAACTTCTCAAACGGTACTGCATGACTGATAGCTTGAGAGTCTATATTTCACAGGAAAAATGTGTGGGTATGCTTAGAAATTTGGCATGTCATGCTTAACCAGAGAAGGTCATGGTGGAAACCAAGGGCTTTGTTTCGATGGTTCTGAAGCAGTTTTTTGTCAATGATGCTCCCAGTCTCTCTAAAGCTTGCAGGTGCTGGAACTTATCCAGAACCCTAAATGTTCAAACAAAATTCATGTATGGTTTAGTACATGGGTCTCATGTTGAATAGGGCACTGTGCCTCACATGTGTTGTGAAATGAGGATCTGCTGTTCAAATCCTCATGGATTTGAATGGAAGCATTTCTGCAGTCCCTGGAGGTCAGAGAGAGAAACTGTGGCATGAGTTCTTTTTCCAGATCCTTTAGATTGGTGGGATCACAGATCAGAGAAGATAATTGAACATCAATCTCATTGGAGAGTTCACATATCAATGGAGCCATAGCTCTTGTTGTTGTTGCTTTCTCTTGGATGTTATCCTGCCTCAAAATTCTTTTCAGGTTCTTTGCACTGGTGGGATAGTACTATAAGGCTGGAGACGGTAGGTAAATGCAATTTGCTGATGGAGAACGTCAGTGCAGCTTTCTTTGTTCTTAGAAAGATAATATTTGTGCCATTGATGTGTACATGGCTGATTAGCTTGATCTGAATTTCTTGTTGTAAACAAAAAAATGGTACCTGGATTTCAAACATAATGAGAGACATTTTAGCTTGGTTGACATAATATGGGAAATATGGGAGCATTGAGGATGCTTGGAAAGTGTTCCACAAGATGCCATCTTGATATGTGGTCATGATTTGGACTGCCATGGTATTGTGACATGTGAAATGTGGGGAAGGGCAGAAGGCACTAGAATCATCCCAACAAATGCAACAGGAAGACGGGTGGCAAGACTGTTACCTTTTTGGGGGTGCTGAATACATGACACAGCAAAGGTGCACTTGAAGAAGGCAGGTATATTCTTGGGTAAATTATTGAAAGTGGTTGTGAGTCTGATGTCTTTGTGTGGACTGGCTTGGTTTACATGTATGCAAAATGTGGGAGCACAACCAATTGATCTCACTTTTTGTTTGTCTTCTGTCAACTCCCAACCAGGTAGGTTTGGTGGATGGAGGCATGGTGTTATGTCTGGATGATTAGACTCCATGAATTTTGCAAAATTGGAACATTACATCTACATGGTGGACCTTCTTGGCTGTACTGGTCATCCAATATACGGAACTGGTTTGCAGGTGCTATTCAGCCACTTGATCCAGTTTTTCCTTGGGTGGGACAGGCAGCCATCTGCTGGTTTCAACTTTGGTGCGGTCAATTTTGCTTGTATTTTTCAGTGTTAGAATGTGCCCAAATTCCTCCCATGTGGACATCAGATATCAAAGGAAGAAGATATTCTGCCCACTGCCACTTTCAGCATTTCAGTGTCTCAATCTTTCCTCTTTATCCAAATGTCCTTCCTCAAGGCTTCCAAGGCTCCATTTGGTAGCTGCTGGTTCTTTTCTCCTCTAGTGTGTCATGTAAGTGTCAGTGGGCAGGTCTCTGTCGGATTGGGTTTAGGGTTTAGGGTACAACTACTATAATTCGTCTCGAACCTTGTGCATTAAATGCTGAATTTTAACATTTCATACCCAGATTTAATAAAATTTCCTTACTTTGCGGATGCCACTTAAAGAGGGGATAGGGGGCGAAAGCAGAGGAGATAGGGGGTGAAACACAGGGTGACTTCAGAGACAACTCTATTGCAAACAACATTTCTTGTTTTGCAATTATTGCGATTTCCAATCGTCTTCTTCTACAATTCTTGCAATTTTCAAGCCCAGTATACATACCTATGATGTTCTCTAGTCATAAATCAGAGTCCATTTTTTTCCTTTGTATTTTGGGGACCCTGATTGGCCTTAAGATTTGCCAGTTTAGGTGCCAGCCTCTCAGGGTAACTTCCACTTGTCAGAAGTTACCCACCAACCTGCCATGATAACTTCTGACTGATGGGAGTTACTCACTAAATTTATTTATTTTATTGAAAAAAATCTGCTGTACTTTAAGTGAGGGAAGGTTCCAGAGACAGGGCCTTGTGTATTTGAGGTCCCATCCTGAGGCCAGTAGGCCAAGGGCAGGGGTCAAAATCCGGAAGGCCCTGTATCCGGACCCTTCTAGTATACAGGTATCCTTTGGAAAAAATCAGGACATCCCACACAGGAAAACTGATTACCTTAGTACCTTGGCCAGTTCGACACTAATTATATTATTTTCAGAAATGTTGAAAATTTCAAAAATTATTTCTTCCAGATCAAAAAATATTGTGAAGGAAAATATTGAATATTAAGAATATTCCATTTGTTGAAGTGAATGTTTCAAAATTAATTAATTATTAGACGGACATGTGTTGAAATGGCCAAGGTACTAGGGTATGAAGAACATCCTATAAGGGTGTAAGCTGAAGAAACAAACATACAAACATTAGAAGATGTCTTTGTACCTCAGGGTTGGTAATACCACGTTAGGGCTTGGATTAGGGTTTAAGGGCAGGAGAGTATATGAACAAGTGCTTGCCGTTGGCGAGTTTTTGCCTGCTTTCCTCCTGTCCTCCAGAGGATGCCTTGACTTTGTAAGTGCCGCAAAAGAACCTTTCTGAGAGTTTACAGAATTTTATTCTGAGAGAAATTGCAGTGCAACAGTTTTGGAAGATAGGACGAGGGTTTTGCTCAAGATGTTGTTGGCAAGAGAGAATTCTCCTGATGTGAAACAAAAGAGTTATTTAGCTGATAGAGGCAAGCGCAGCAGCTGCTGACAACCTCCATGAACGTGGAGAATGTACTGGAGCTCTTGGAGCCGCTCAAGAAATAACAGTCTAAGAGTATTACTATTGGGGACAGCATTCTTCTTCTTCCTAAGAATGGAACAACTACTGAGGCGGATGAAGAAGAGACAGCAGCCCAGAAGATGGTGGGACGGATGCTACAATTCCAGCTAGCATCCCCCTTGGTGAACGTCGGTTTCTTGCTTGTTGCTGATCTCTTTGAATGTTGTGCTTTGCCATGAGCTCTCGTTTTGGAATTGGTGGAGATGTTTTTGAAAGCAGCCACGGCTATGAGTTCTTACTCGCAGCAGCCTTCTCCAACATCTTTTGTCTATGTAAGGAGTAGGATCATCACAGGAGAGCATGGAGTTATTAATGATGCAGCCTGGGCTGTGCCGGGAATTCTCAATATCTGTTTGAAGAATAAGGAAGAGATTTACAACCCGCTCAGTCCTTTTGTGAGGTGTGAAAGCCTTTTTGCTTCATTGGATAAACTAACAATTGGGCAGTACATCCAGATCTGATATCTGTGTTGGATTTGCAAGGTCTCTTTGTTGTTGCTGCACCGAGCAGTATGTGTTTAGAATGCAGAGAATGTATCTGAGAAATCCTTACTGATTTGTGCTGTCGAAAGACAAACAATTTTGTCCTTGGTACACTAAGATTGTGGTTGTCAAGAAGGACAAAGCTTTGATGTACTTTGGACACTCATTCGAAGATATCTGTGCACAGATTGCATGTATGGCAGCTCTGGCCATTTCTATTTAAGCATGATGTCTCTGTTCTGGCACATGATGCCATGCAGCAACTGTCAGGCTGAATGAAGGCAGAGCTTCAGAGTTTGTGAAGCATTTTCTACCATGGTTGCAACCCTGGCACTTGCTCTGGACCTACTTGCAGAAGCTTGACACCTTCTTCACTCATGGTTCCGTTCAGTGCATAGGTACTCATACACTTTCCTCCAACCCATGCCACAAAAGTTAATTTTGTTACTAAGCTCCAGTGAAGGCAGACTTGGTAATGGTGGTCCTGTGAAATTGTCAATACTAATAAGTCTTCACAAGTCCAAAAAGGATGACAGTATCAAGAGAGGATTTCTTTGTGAGAAATTGTCAGCTTGTTGGTAAAGTTTACTGTCGGTCCTTAGGTGATGGTGGGCTTGTTTCTAGCAAAAGGATCAGATTTATGATGGTGAATTTGAAACCCGATAGCTTCACGTTGTTGAGCATAGTGCACTGCAGAGGCAGAATCTTGTGTCCCCACAGTAATGAACTCTTGACTCATGAGGAAGTCCAAATTTGTTGGTATATGAGGAAACATTTGAGCATGCAACAAAATTAACAAATGATGGGTTGATCACCAGGAGTGGAGTGCAGTTAATGGACTTGTGTACAGAGCTTGAAGCTGCTGTTAGGTCCATTGCCAATGACCCATTTCCAAGAGACTTTGTACATAACAAATTTGAACTAAGTTGACTTCCTCTCCTTTCTTCTTTCAGGACAGTCCTTTATTTCTAGCAGCATGTCAGCTGTGATCGAAGGAAATGGGTTTGTTTATCTTGTTCTTAACCTCTTCACTTCTTGGATAGGACATTGTGATCTATGAGATTACACAATCAGACTGGAGGTTGAATTAGCTGTGATCATTGAAGCAGTGCATGCTTTGAATGACTTGTTCACAAACATGCCTGTGCCATCTTCAAGTGATCCTAAGTTGCCAACACATGTGCATTAATTAGCTGAACAAAAATGAATGTGTAAAGAATCATCCCTTCTCAGTACACTTGTTGGAAAAGCTGCATCACCTTCTCAGGTTGCTTGTCCTTCACATATTTTGTAAGCTTCGTATTCCATGCAAGAATGTTTGATTGCATCATGCCTGGAGCCATTGTAGCCATCTCAGATGTTGCTACCCACAGTGGTTTTTGTGCCCTCCAAGCCAGAGTGCGTCCTGGGTTGTCTTATGTTTTCAAATCTGGCTACCTTCCGTTTGCATACAACCAGAATTTTTGTGGAAAATTTTGTTTGTTTAGTGTAAATTCGAAAAAAACTGCTAAAATTTCATGGAAATTGGCATAACTTTCAAAACCATTAAACTGGAAGGAAACAAACAAACCTGAGCTACCCCTCACAAGTGCAAAGATCTTACAAGAGGTTCTCCCACGTTTTATAGATCATGGCAAGATAGCAACCAAGAGACAGCATCAAGATTGACACCAACAACAATTGGTATGGCTCCATAGACAAGTGAACTCCGACAGTATTGATGTGGAGTACCTTCTCTGATCTCTGACTTGATCTGTGATCCCCACCCATCGGAAAGGATCCATCTCATGTGATCCCACCTTGGCAATTGCTTTTTTTCTCAGAACCTAGAATATACCTAGTTACATACCCTGCAATCCAGTCCGCAACCTGCCACACGCAACATAAGCAAAAGGGTATAAAAAGTCCGCAGCTGATCCTTGAACATCCAGTTCAATGAGAACCTGATATACCCGGATATAGATCCTGTTAAAACCGCTCGCTTTTACACCTGTCCTGCGTAACGGGTTTTGCGAAAACGGAAACCTAGTAGTCTGTCCGTCGCAACGGGACTCTTGGCACTTTTGCCGTCTGCAGGAGCGACCTTTGGGGTAGTTTGCATTCTTCGAAAGGGCGCAACCCTTCACATGCTCCGCCAATTTCCATTCTTCGCTACATCTTTGCATCTCCAGGGATTGAAGGAGAGGCAAGCTGCTGCCGCGAGGATCGAGATCGTGTAAGAAGATATCCGGTTTCTAAGATCCACGAGAAATCGAGGGAGCTGTTGCAGCGGCAGCTGCTCGCGACGCCCCGCCCGGCTTCTGAATCAATTCACGCTGATCCATACAAATTCTTCGTGTTTTTCGTGCTTTCTAAACTCGTCACCTTTTGTCTCATACTGCTTGGCCCATGAGCTTTATTATAATGCAGTTTCTTTATCCTGGGTTCGGCGATGCATGGCCGGTTTGTCTGTCTCATTGAAGTTGCAGCAGGCGGTCGCTAATTTGCTGTCTATTTAATTGTCTGATCATGTATAAATTCGTGCAAGTTACTCTCGAGCGGCACCTCTGCTGTAATATGCATGCTGTCAGAATTTCTTCGTGAAAGTTATTCTAGATCCTACTATTGATCATGCATGTTGTAATTATGACTTGCAGTACAAGAGGACAATCGACAGTGTAAATGTTGTGAATGTTTCTTTGAAGTTTGAATTGAAAGCAGATGTTATAACCAAACAAGATAAATTATGAACGAAGTATAATATAAAAGACAAATCCTGCAGCAATAATATGTACGATCACTCAATATTTTCCACAACTTTTCTCCGTCACGAAGTAAGATTCTCTTCCAAAGCTATATATAATCTACAACTAATTTCTAGTATACTACTAGTACTGCATGATGCATCGCATCTTATATTCTTGCTTTCTCTCAAGTTATTATGTCCTGGATAAGCTGGATCATATTCTTCATATCAGCCTTTGACGGGAAAAAAAGTTCACTTGAGCTGCATGTCTGCAGGTTTAACTTCTTTGTTGGGATACATGAAAGCAATGGATACGTTGTCGTAGCTTGATCTGGATTTCATTGGAGAAAGTAAGTCATGGAGCAATATCCCATTTCGAAGTAGCAGCTATCGATTTACAGAATAGCCCAATCTTATTAATTCACGCCTGCCGAAAGAATAGCAAATTGGTCCGTAACATATTTTCGTAATTGACACTATAACTGCAGGCGGACCTAAAATACATAACCGAGGAGGATTCGTGAAATTACACAGGTCGACTCGGGAGGACGAGAATGTATTTTCGGATGAGCAAGCTGATGTACAAAGTTTCAGTTGACGAGATCGTGCAGTCGAAGGTAAAGCTCAGCTCAAATAAAATTTCCCGAACTTCCTGATCGATCGCACCTTATCTTCATGAGTGAAGACTAGTGGCCGACGTCCAAGCTGATGTTTCCTGAAGTCTTGACTCTTCGAGGTGCGTGGTTGTCAAGTTCCTCTCTAATAGGAACGAAGAAACCCATACGTATTATCACTATTCTACGTTACTAGGAGTTAGGATTCCGGACTCAGGAGAAAGAATTGTTGCGTATTTCTTTTTTATTCCTGGTGTTTTGTAGAGGCTGTTTAAGTTTTTCATTTTATTATTGCTAATTCACAAAATACTTGTGTGCATATGCATTCGAGCTTACAACCACAAGCGGTGTACTTCGACCGTGACTAATGAATCTCGCACGAACTGGGTCATCGCCACCGGGTCTTTGATCGCTTATAAGGCATGGACCTCGAGCAACTCCTCCGGGAATTGAGCGAGGACACTACCCAGACAGATAGCTCGTCTGTTGGATCAAATATTTATAATTCCGGAAATTCACGTCCTAACGCTGGAAACGACTCGTCTGTTAGATCAAATTCCGGAACTGCTACACGTACCGAGCCGTCGGTTGGAAACGTCTCCGGCCGGTCAAATACTCTTGGAAGTGGGGTTGGCGGGGCTCCGGCTAGTCCAAGCTCCGTAGATTCAAACAGCCCCAGTAGCGGAGGAGCGGCCAGCAGTTGCGACTCAAACAGCCGGCCGGCTCCAAGGCGTCAATCGTGGCAATGCGGTTCCAATTGCCCCCACATCGCTTGCGGTAACGACGACGGCACGGCCAGACGCAATAATTACCCACCGAACTCCGGCAACGATGACTGCGCCGAATCAGATCGGTCTCCGCAAGCTGCACGCCCGCGTTATACCAACCGCGCGTCGGGTATTTCGTCCCCGGGTCGCTATTCCGCGCTTCCGTCTGCTTCCCGACAACTTGCTTGCGGTCCCAACTGCGCCCATGTCTTCTGCGGCAGATTCGACAGGAACGCGCGCTCACGCGGACCCAACTCCGGCCCGGCTCGATCTGATTCTCCCGCCTCACCAGTACCCGGTGGATCTTATTCCGACGCTGCTTTTTCGACACCGCCGCGACCTTACTCACCCACTTCCACTTCCCCCGCGGCCTCTCCTGGGCCGTTTTCGGCGGCTTCATGGGGAGCTTCTCCACAGCCGAGTGCGGGATATGTTCCCGGTCGTTCGCATTCTTCCGCGGGTTCCCCGCACCCCGACTCTCCTCGATACAGCCCCGCGCCGTCTCCTCGGTACCATCCCTACTCCCCTCGCTACTGCCCCGCCGGGTCGCCTGAATACCGGCCCGGCGGCGGATCTCCGGAATACCGTCCAGGAGGTTCGCCGGACCACGTTCCCGAAGGTTCGCCGTCGCACAGTCACCAAGGCTCTTCTGATTACCCGCCCCAAGGCTCCACGGAGGACCATCACCAAGGCTCTTCTGATTACCGGCCCCTAGGCTCGGCTGATTACTGGCCCGACGGCACCCCGGAGGACCCTTCCCAAGGGTCGTCTCCGGCAAACAGTCCCCGACGAATCGCTGAAATTCGGGTACTAGGCATTCCGGATTATAGTCCACCAAGGTGACTGGAATTTTTACCGTCCCCCCGGGGTAATTCTCGACGTGTGTAGTGGAGTACCATCTCAGGCCTTCAACTATGACTCAAGAGTTTGAATGGGTAATTTAAAGAGAGGCAGTGATTGGGCTTGTAGCATTGATGTGGGTTTTTACATTTGACTTTTAGATGAATGTTGGTTGATCATAATTCATCCAATTCAAAATGAGGTTCTAAAAATAATTTCTATTTGTGATGTTCTGATTTAAAAGGATGCACATATTTATCTATTTTATGATTTTGACAACACCTGAAAATCATTTTTCAGGGCATGCGGTTGAACAAAATAATTGCTGAGTTTTGCTTAATTTGGCTTGCAAAATCCTGTGTGATCCAAGCAATATATTACACTTCATCTACATATGCCACTATCTCGGCAACTTTGACATTAATTATATTATTATTAAAAATGGATTTTTAATTAATTACTTAAAGTGAAATTATATTTGTTGAAATGAAAATTTCAGAATTAGTTAATTATTCGACAGACATGTATCCAATATTATAGGCCATTTCTCCAGTGTTTAATAATTTCAATTTTCTGATGTAGCCAAATTGACGATCATCTATAAGAAGATTTAGCCAAATTTGGCTATATGACAGATAGAAAAGTAGAAAATTTGGACACCCTCTAGATTTTGGATACCTGCTGGAACATATCATAAAAATCTGGCAAGTTTTTTTTTTTTTTTCTTTCAGAATCTGGTGAATTTTCGGTCATTAATTCCATAAAAATCCTTTGGGTGGGTCGAAAAATGGAGAAAATTCACCACCAGAAGAAATGCCACATGATTTCCCAACATGAAAATGATCCCATATCATTTCAAAATCATATTAATTCAGACTAATATGTTCCTAAGACCATTTCAGTAATCTAGTCATGTTTTATTTCTCTTTGATCAAGCATGAACCTAAAAATGGCCTTCTAATTGGTGGGACCTTGGCTTCCAATTTTGGGTTTAGAAATGAGAACCAATCTTTCCATGGTCATTAATATCAAGACATTATTCCTAAATCTTTCATGCCAAGTGAAACAAGGGTGATTATTTTCATCATCTCAAACATACCCTTGACCCACGTATTGGTTAGGAAAAGAAACAACCAAATTATCCCTCTTCAGCAATTTAAAAGATTAAAAAATGAAGAAAGTAACTACATACTTACTCACTCAATAGAACCATGAAAATTCAATACCCAAAAATGCCAAGTGAAATATTTTAAAGTAAATATTTAATTCAGTGTAAGAGAAACTTTCATATTTTCACCCATTCAAGACATTTTCTTTTTCCCTTTTTGCATAAGAAAAACACTTCCCAGAAGTTGGAGCGGGTTTTTCTTTCCCCAATTTTGTGACAACTAAAAGATGTGATTTTTGTGTCCCCCAACCGTTCAAAAGAACATTTAAGAAAAATGCAAATCCCTTAAAAACAATTCAACATGGAAATTCCAGTGTCTTTAATTTCAAATTTCCTACATAGTTGAGATGGTGATCATCCATAAGACGATTTAGCCAAATGGCTATAAAAAGGGAAAAAGGAAAAAAATAAACATGATTCTGCTATGTTTTTGGCTACCTATTGGAATTTAATATAGACTATAGAGACCCCAAGTCCAAGGTGAAGGCACTACCAGCAATTCCTCCCCTTTCATGAAAACCCAGGTGTATTATAAGAACACAGCTGTAGAGTCCTTCCAAAGTATGATTTAGGTTTGTACTTGGCCGGGTGCTATGATTTGTGGATACTCCCAAACTAATTTTAAATTGTGTTTTCATAATATTTATAAAGTTCTCAAGGATGTTCCCAAGTTCCCAAAGTTATTCAGGATGAAACCTGGTAAGCATCCATATTTGTTCGTATCGATGTTATCGATGTTCAAATAAAGGCAGCAAATAGCTTAGAGTTTGTTTAATTCAATGCCTTGAAAAATAAGTTTAGTGTGATATAGAATGGGGGAAAAGAGAAACCATCCACACTGAAATGGCTTGGAGATGACATCTGGTATAGTTGTTGTTCTTGTTGTAGTTTTGGTGAATCAGGTTTTTTTTCTTTTGCTCTGTTAGTACTTAGGTTTCAAGAAAAACCTTGAACATAAAAAAAGGTAGGGAATGTGTAAAAAAGATAAGAATGCTTCCCAAGTGTAGCAACATGTTGAAGAATTGCATGGCTTACACACGTTGGAAGGCTATGGACACATGTTATCAATAATAAGAAATAAGCATTGCAAGAACTAAAAAGGAATGTTAATGACGAGCAATAATGGCTTGAGCACAAGAAGTCAAAAAAGAGCCAAAACAAGAATGAAGACAACCATATTAAGTCTTTTATGGCAAGGGGAATAAAGTTGTCTCTTGGTGCACATTCCTCGTATGATCGTGTTTTTTCCTAAGTAACAACTATCACTACATGCACTATCATGAATTATGCACATTATACCATATTTAGGAAGGTTATATTAGCTATGACAATGTTTGTTAAGGTCCAAAAGGTATCTTTGTTGATAAGAAAATTGATTTGTTATCGAGTGTGATGGCGAAAAGGTGGGAAACCTCTTTCTATACATGTGTTCCATTTTTCAAAATAATAATTGTGATGGTATCTTCAAGAGTATTGTGGATGCAAGTGTGGTAGGATAAGTTAATAACTAAGTGCTCATAGTTAGACTTGCACCAAATTGGGAGATGTGTTCGCGTGGTGTCTAATGGAACATTTATTAAAAATGTGGCAAACTTTTGTTTGTGTAAGCGATCCATCATAGAAACTTATAAGTGAAGATATGATTATATCGCAAGATTTTCAAAGAGGAGGACTTGGGAATAGACAACCTAGGTAGTAAAACTCAGGTATTTGGTAATGCCAACTAGAAAGGAAAAATGTTAGTTTCGACATGTACCACTAAATCGAAAAGAATATGGTGATCATCTTTTTGACAACAAGTGACAAGTGTAAAGAACGATCAAAGTCCAACATTCCAAGATGGTGGGGCAACAAGTCAAACCATTGACGGAAGGCCAAACCTCCTTAAATAAGTAAGTAAAATGACCCAACAACAAGCCAAACAACCCATTGTAATGCCAAAAGATCCCATGCCCAATAACTTTTCCATTGTCGCCATGGTACATGAATCAAACTTGATGTAATGTTGCAAGATACCTAAAGCCAAAAACACCATATGTAATAAATAACTTGGGCATTGGGCATAACAAAGAGAAAACATTGCAAAGGTTGCTTATGGATCTGCAAGTATAAGGGGGCTAATTATGGTGTTGAAATATTTTTGAAACACCTTTGCGACAAAGGATTCCACAAATGGGATATAACCCACTATTGCACCTAAAATACATAAACATGTGTTAAATGTAAGAAAGTCTAGAGGAAGTGATATGGATAGGTGTATCAACGGAGACCAAGCTACACATTTTTTTGGTTGAATGGAAAATCTTAATGTTGTAAACTTCATCTGTGATTGTAAGGTGGCAAGTACCACACTTGAAACATGACCAACACTATGCATATCATCAGCCTATGAAGGAAAAACACAAGTAGGGTGGGTTGTTGCAAAAGGGTAAAGAACATGAAGATGTGTTAAGGCAACCAACATTCCACCTAAAGGATCCCTTTGTCACTCCCACTAACTCCTAAGTTGTTATTTGTTGTCCAAAGGGAAAATGTACCCCATCTTTAGGTGCACTCAGAAGGCCTTTTGAATGGTTTAGTTTGGCCCAAAAATAAAATAAAAATGTCCTCCCAAAGTTGCCCACTTCTTTCAATTAGAAAACATTTCAAACAAATACATATTCAATGTTGAGTAAACATTTGGGACCCCATGCATGAATAATGTGGATTTGATAACAATGTTTGACCCTTGATCAAGTGGGATGGATGCAAAAATAAAACCACTTTGTATGCAAAATCATTCATCATACATCAACAAATGAGATCAAAAAATGAAAAAAATGCCATAGATCAACAATTATGAAGTAGCAAGGGGGCCACTTTGTTTAAACCTAAAATCCTAAACACTTGGAAGTGCCACCATCATTATACACTTAGGTCTTGCCTTGGTGCTCCCACTTCAATCCAACAACATGTTTCTATCTCCTTATCCCCTCTTGAGTCTTAGATCTAAATGTGAATGTGTACTTCAATGTCTAGCATAATTTGTTGCAAAAGAAGCAATGTTTAGTCCATCATCATGGTCATTGTCATTTGAGTCATTTTTTGCTTGTGGGTACATTAAAATTAGATGAAATTTGGGAGTTCAATGGAGTTTGATTGCCTTTTGTTTGTAATCAGTTCTTTTGGTGGGTCCCAAATTGGAAACTAAACTTGCACTTGGAATGTTGGTCTTTGGATGCATCAACTATAACTTTTTCTATTCCTCCTTCTTGTTTGTGTAAAATTCAATAAATATGGTGGGTCTTGACTTGGATGGACTTGCATTTGGTTTGTTGGCATCTAATTGTTTGACAATGGGTTTTTTAATGATGTCTTCAACTATGTTTTGCAAGTTTTTTTAATTATTTTTTAGGTGAGTTTTGACTTAGGACAAGATGTTTAGAATTCATGCATTAGGCCTTAATTTGGTATTTGAATTTTGATTCATTAAATCTTTTAACTTAGTCATTGAGTTTCTATGAGTTTAATTTGGTATCCTCATTTGTCTTTTGATCAATGTCTTGTCAAATCATGCATTTTTCAAGTGATCAAATCAAATGCTAAGAACTCCAAGAATAGTTTTTGGATTTGAAAAATCTTCTATTGTAATAGGTTTCCTTAAATTATTATACCTGATTTAGTTTTTTTTTTTTTTTTTTAAAATTTTAACTATTAATTTTTCTTTTTTTTTTTTTTTTTTTTTATTTGTTTATTTACTATTGCTTTTAGTTTTTAATTTTTTTTATTACACATAGTCATTTTTTTTACGAATTTTTCTTTAAAAAGTTCAACTTATCTCCTATTCTTCACTTTTTGTTTTTTCGTAATA
>Ga0116231_10002834_pt1 | contig 36155 bp, 34 predicted proteins | sample S1TSphgellanicum_2_FD_89695 | JGI IMG/M metagenome (GOLD analysis project Ga0116231, IMG submission 89695) | Host-associated microbial communities from peat moss isolated from Minnesota, USA - S1T2_Fd - Sphagnum magellanicum MG | ecosystem: Host-associated > Plants > Peat moss > Unclassified...
CACCTCACCTGGGGTGATGATCCGGCCAGCAGCGTTTGCGTTTCGTGGGTCTGTCCGGCCCAGGCGGTCAATCCGCGTGTGCTTCTCGACGAGAATGCCAAGATGCGGGTGATACATGCCGTGCAGCGTACATACACCGATGGCATGAACGGTCAGACTGTATTCACGTACCACGCCACGATTACGGGCCTTCTGCCTGACTCGACGTTCACTTATGCCGTGACGGCCGATGACGATCGGCATCGCGACCGTCCATTCAAGTCGTCGTTCCGCACCGCCCCACGAGGGCGGGCGTCCTTTCGTTGGACGAGCTATGGCGATCTGGCGACTCCGGTTACATCTTGGGTATTGTCCTCGGCCCAGAGTGCATTCGCCGTCCAGGCGGTCGAGAGTTTCAAGCCGCTGTTTCACCTGCTCAACGGTGATCTGTGCTATGCCAATTTGAATCCGAAGTCGCAGCCGGCCGTGTGGGCGGACTTCGGCAGGAACGTGCAGAACTCCGCGGCGAATCGTCCGTGGATGCCGTGTCCCGGCAACCATGAGATCGAATTCGGCAATGGGCCGGAAGGACTCGATGCCTACTTGACGAGATATCGTTTGCCCGACAACGGCACGGCGTTCCCCGGCCGGTGGTATCGTTTCCAAGTCGGTTCGGCGCTCTTCATCTCGCTGTCGGGCGATGATGTGGTCTACCAAGATAGCGGCGCGTTCAATTCAGGTCCAGAGCCGCTCGAGCCCGCGCCCAGCACGGGTAATCCCGCAATCCCGCCGGGCGCTTCCCTGTACATCCACAACTACAGCCAAGGTGCCCAAACACGTTGGCTGGAGAGCACCTTGATGGCCGCCGCGCAGGATCGATCCGTCGACTGGATCATCGTGCAAATGCATCAAGACGCGCTCAGTTCATCGAAACACGGCAATGGATCGGACCTGGGGTTGCGCGAGGCGTGGCTGCCGTTGTTCGACCGCTTCGGAGTCGATCTCGTGCTGTGCGGTCACGATCATGACTATGAGCGAAGTTGGCCGGTGCGAGGTTGTAATCGCAACGTTGGACGCGATGCTCTCAGTGGCGCGACGGTGGACACGCGGCAGCCGCAGCCGGTCAAGGCCCACTCGAGCCACGGCCCCTTCGACACCAGTCTTGGCACGATCCATTTCATTCTCGGCGGCGGCGGCACCAGTGCACCGCTCGATGCATACGGCGTGAATGCCGCCAACGGGATGCCGCAGGCCAAGGTCACGACCAAAGCAAATCGTCCAGTGCCGAGCGCCATACCGGGAGTTTTCGCCAAGCCAGCCGCGGACGCGCTCGAGGATGCCATTTGGTCGGCTCGCCGCGACACCGACACCGGCTACGGCGTCGCGGTTTTCGACCTCGACCCTGGAACGGAAGGTGGCAAGACCTCGATTACGATCTCGTACTATCACGCGCTCGGCGCTGATAAGTCCGCCACTGCCCGATACGATTTGTTCGAAACCGTGGTGCTCGCCAAGAGCCGCCGTACTTGACAGCCTGCGCGCGGGCAGCGACGCTCTCGTGGCGTCGGCCTGTGCGGTTGGCAGGTATGGATATCACGCAGCGGTGGCCGGCACGCCCGGTAAAGGAGACGACAATGGCGCTCAGCGATGATCTACACAAGTTGGCTGAGCTGCGCGCGAACGGCGCCTTGACGGAGGATGAGTTCGCCACCGCGAAGGCGCGTCTGTTGAATGCGCAGGGTGTGCGAGCGGAGGAACCCGCGGTGGCCGCGGTCAACGCATTCAGGCGCAGCCGCAGCGACCGAGTGCTCGGCGGCGTGTGCGGCGGCATGGCGCGCTCGACGGGCGTGGAGTCATGGGTATGGCGTTTGATGTTTGCCGTGTTGTTCATTTTCGCGGGAGCAGGACTCCTCGCCTACCTCTTGCTGTGGATTTTCGTCCCCAGCGAGTAGTGCCAGGGAGCTATGGGCATCACTGTCTCCGGACAGCGGGGCGCGCGACGGCAGTGGCCGCTGTCCCACATCAAATAGCGGCAAGCGCGAGGTGCCGTGCTCAGACCAGCCGGCATAAGCTCGAGCGCTATGTGGCGATCCACTCTGATTGCTGTTGCCTCGACGGCAATGCTGCCGGCCCTCGTGGCGTGTGGCCATCTGAGCATGGCGCAGAAGCCTGCCACGAATCTAAGTTCTTCACGCGAGCAGCTCTCCCTGGGCTACAGCCTGCTTTACCAGGAAGCTGATGGAATTCCCAAACTCAAGTGGATCCTGATGTTCAAGGAGACACCGGGAGAGATGGGCCGGGTGACCGACGAACTGATCAGCTATTACCAGCGGCTGGCCGAGACCATGCGCAGGCTATCAAAAGACTACCCGGGTATGCGTATTGATCTGTCCCCCATGCCGCCAATCGAGAGTGAAGAACGCAAGTCGATTGGCGAAGATCTCGCCAAAGACTTTGCGCCGGTCATTGGAAAAACAGGCATTGACTTCCAGCGCGAAGCGCTGCTCATGTTCTACGACTCCCTCAACGAGCAACGCCACCTCACGCGTGTGATGGCGGCCGCCGAACCCGATCCTGGACTGCGCCGGTTCCTCGAGACTACGCAAGCCCAGTTGGACGAGCGTTACGCGAAAGTCGGGTCTCTATTGGACCGACGCTACTTCACTCATTGACCCGCACCCCTTTTTCCAGCGGCAATCTTTCAGCGCGGCAGTTTTCAGCGGCGGAACGAGGGCGCAGGAGCCAAGCCTGCGCCCCCCGGAGGCCTAGTATTTCTGATAAAAACCGTCAATTCTAGAACCGTATTCCCGATCGTAAGTCGGTATTTGCCCGTCACCGTATTTCGGGGCGTTCTCCAAGACCGACTTGGGTATGGGCACCACGTACCCGTCGTACTCCGTCGAATACTTCAAGATGTTCCAGGGTATGGGATACCGGTCGGTGCCCATCCCGAGGAATCCGCCAAACTCCAGTACGGCATAGCGTACCTGTCCGGACCACTTGTCGATCATCAAGTCATCGATTGAGCCGAGTTTGCGGCCATCAGTATTGTAAACCGAGGTGCCCTCGACTTTATCGGACGAAATGACCGCGAGGTCTGTATCGCTCACTGTTGTCATGATGTTGCTCCAGTCATGGTGGAGCGCAGACTGTATTAGCTCGTCCTTTTCCCGTCTGTCTTGCCGCTTCGCCGTCTGCCGTCAGACAATACATACAGTTTCTTGCTGCATCCAACGGTCGCTCATGAGTGTTCGTCGCGAAGGTGCCCTCCCAGCGCGGCGGCGACGCTCGCAATGAAAGCACCCATCAACATCGAAAGGGCGGTGTAAATGGCCGCGCTGGCCGCAGCTTTGCGCGCTTGATCGGCCGCTGCCGTCGCTTTCAGGGTTTCCTCTTGGATCGTCTGCAGGTAGACGTCGACGCGCTTCTGAGCGTCTTCAGGCGAGATGCCGGTATTCGCCGCGACCAAACTGGTCAAATAAGCGCGATCTTCCGCACTCACGCTGCCCCCGGTGACGATGTTCGATGCGATGTGCATCACCTGCATACGTGCATCGCTTGCCATACCGCCTACCCCTGCATCGTGTGAGCTGCCAGGCGGCAACTGGCCGGGCTGTGAGCCTGCGGGGCCGGGCTGTGAGCTGGCGGGCGCCGGATTTCGAAATAGCTTATCGATGTCATACGAACCATGGGGGCCTCCGCCATCAACCCCCCTCGCAGCAGAGGCACCCGACGATGTAAACTCGCCCGCTGCTCGGAGCCCCTCGCCGGCTGCTCGGACACCCAAGCCAGTCAACGAGGCAAGTGATCCTGCCAAGACCGCGGCGAATACGAGCGTAGCCACGCACCAAGTAACCAGTCCGTGCGCCGTATCTCTGAAGAAGACCTCATGGGTGTGCGTTGCGAGCCAGCGGTGACGCAGGCGCCCAGCAACATAGCCGCCTGCTGCCGCTGACAGCCATTGGGTCACGATCAGCCAGATCGCACCGACGATGGTAAATCCCGCAGCGGAGACTCCCCGACCTGGCCAGGGTGACATGGAGGCGAATCCTAGGCCGGTCCCTAATGCGATGAGAATGAGTGACAGCGAAGCGGTAACCGTTGCACCCGCAAATATCGCTCCCCACGAGGCCGCCGGTGCGGCGCGTGCACGCGTCTCATCATCGAGAGCGAGACTCCCAGTATTGGTTGGCATCATGTTGGCGTGTCAGCTATGCGAACACATTGCCAGCAGCAATATGATCGGCAGAGGAACACCCAGCATCCACAATAATATTCCGCGGCCCATGGTTTAAATCCCTGTTGGTTGGTGAAGGATGAGTCTCAACCGTGCCAAGTTTCCGCCGCTGACCCACTAACGTCCATGAGCCGCGGCTTGCGTGGCGCTGTAAGAGAAACCCGACACTCTGCACATTCGGACACCTGTGCACGATCAGTCGATGCGCCCCAGGGCCGGGGCAGGCGCCGGTCTTCTAGGCAGCGATCAGCGTCTTCTGCGCATCGACCTTGGGCCCCGCCGCATCTATCATCGCCGAACAAACGAACTGCAGTTTCGCGATTACCGGTCCGCAGAGTACGAAGGGATAGGCATCCGCAAGTCCCAGTCCCCGCGTCAGGTTGTTGAGTACATAAGTCAAAGCCTGCCATTCGATCACGAGCTGGCTGAAGTCCCCAATTCGTTCCTGCGAGGGTTTGGCGGGCACTCTCAATGAAGGCTCGTCTCCCCGGGAGGGACGCACCGAGAGCCCCACCGCTTGCGCCGTGTCCAGCGCGTCGACCATGTGCATCACGTGTGCCCAAGATTCGGCCCAGTCCTCCCACGGATGAGTCGAGGCGTACGCGCTGATGAAATTGTCGGCCCAGTTGTCGGGGGCACCTCGTTCGTAGTGGACAGTCAAAGCCGCCTGGTAATCCGCCCGTTCATCACCGAATAGACCACGGAACGATTCCAGCCGCTCTGTTCCCTGAATCAAACGATCCCAGTAGTAATGGCCGATTTCGTGCCGGAAATGACCCAGTATGGTTCTGTAAGGCTCCCGGTGGCGCAGCCGTTGCGCTTCGCGATGTAGATCGTCGGCTTCCGCGATATTGATGGTGATGAGCCCGTTGTCGTGTCCCGTCAGTACGCGACTTCGGTCGCCATTAGCCGTGACGACGTCATTCAGGAAAGCAAACTCCAAGCCCCGCTCGGCGTCGACCCGCTTACTCATCCAAGGCAGTTTCAGGCTCAAGAGATCGAACAGCAATCGCCGCTTGGCGGTCTCCAATTTCAGCCATGCGTCCTTGTTTCCGGCGACGCTCAAATCGGGGATGGTATGGGTGAGTGCGCAGGCGGTACAAAGTGAATCCGGTGAATCCACCGGGATGGCCCAGTTGCATGCACCGTGATCAGTGTAGTTGCTGCAGAGTCGATAGACGGGGCCCGGCGCAATCTCCTTTCCGACCGCAAGCCAGGTGCCCTCAGCCTGCTGTTCCAGGCTGACGACGCTCATTCGCTCTGGGTCGAACGCCAGGATGTGACCACAGGTCAAACATCGCGTGTTTTCGAAAAACACCAGCGCTTGGCAGGCATTGCAATGGAATGTTTTCATAAAAGCTCCGATTTACGCGTGGGGCACGGGCCGAGCACTGGTGAGTCTCGCAGCGCACACGCCTCGATGATCGCACCCAATTTACTCAAAGGCCTTTGTCGACGATATCCGCCCGAATCTTCACTTGGTATTCTTATTTTCCTACAGGAGCATCGACGATGGACCAAATGATTGCTGCACTCACCGCTTCCTTGGAGCAGTGGATCGATCGTGTGGGGGGCAGTGCGGCCGAGCAACCGCTCTTGGGACAGATCACCGTCGCGGATATTGCCGTGGTTGCGATCTACCTGGGCTTGGCGCTGCTGCTCAACGCGGCGCTCGCTTTCGTATTGCGCTGGAGACGCAAAGCCTCGGTCGCCGAGCTGAAGCCTGGCTGGCACCATCGGGCGTATCTCGCATTAGGGAAGCCATCGTACATTTTGATTTGGGCCTATGGCGTGTACCTCGCCGCCACTCCGATACTGTTGAAGCTCAGACCCGAGCAGGGCCTGGACACCCTTCGCCACGGCATGGATTTGTTGTTCGACCTGGGAGGTTTCTTTGCCTTGTTCATGCTTTTGTTCCGGGCAACGCATGTCCTGGAATCGCACCTGGCCACATGGGCGGCCACGACGCCGAGCAAAGTCGATGACTTGTTGGTGCCGCTGCTCGGCACCTCGCTGCGCGTGATTGTCATCGTGGTCGCGATATTCCTCGGATTACCCATGCTGGGTTTACCCGCTCAATACGCGAGCGTCTTGAGCAAACTCACGAGCCTCACGCTCATCGTGGCGGTCGCCGGGCTTCTGTTTCGGGCGGTGAGCATCCTGCAGAGCGTTGTGCTCACGCGCTTCGATATCGCGGCGGCGGATAATCTCAGGGCTCGGCAAGTCTACACGCAGCTACACGTCATCAGTCGCGTCGCATACGTGACGATAATCGTCTTCGCGGTCGCGGCCTCGCTGATGCTCTTCCAGGAAGTGCGCCATGTCGGCACGAGCCTGCTTGCGTCCGCCGGAATCGTGGGCATCATCGGGGGTATCGCCGCGCAGAAAACCCTCGCCAATGTCATCGCCGGCTTTCAAATCGCCCTGGCGCAGCCGGTGCGCCAGGATGACGTCGTGGTGGTGGAGGGTGAGTGGGGCCGCATCGAAGAGATTACACTGACTTATGTCATCGTCCACATTTGGGATGATCGCCGTCTGATATTGCCGCTGAGTTATTTCATAGAGAAACCCTTCCAGAGCTGGACTCGCACGTCCGCCGACATCACCGGCTCGGTGCTGCTGTGGGTCGATTACTCGTTTAACGTTGAGGCAGCGAGACAGGCCCTCAAGCGAATCATCGAGAATAGCCCCTTGTGGGATAAACGCTTCTGGAACCTTCAGGTCAGCGATGCCACAGACAAGACCATCCAACTGCGGGTGCTGGCAACGTCTGCGGATTCCTCGAAATCCTGGGATCTTCGCTGTGAGATTCGCGAGAAATTTATGGACTTCATCCAGAAAAATCAGCCGAATGAGTTGCCGAAATTGCGCGTCTACGCCACGGAATCTCTGACTAAGCCGCTCCAGTAGTAGCGAGGGTCATGAAAAACCGGCCCCCAGGTCAAAAAACAGCGGCGCACTGCGAGCAGTTCGCTGTTTGCGCACACCCGTGCGAACCGCCATGTCGCGTACCGTGGCCTCGACGCGCTTGGGAGTTCCCAAATCGGTCCATCCACAGTGTTGAACTCGGATCACCTGCAATCGGTTGGCCTGTATTTCCAGGACATCGGACGAGAAATCCAGGGGAGCAATCTTCTCGTAAAACGCCTCGAGGGACTTCGGCTGCCCCGCCGCGTGGCTTCTGACTGCTGCCCGCATCTCGCAAACTGTGGTTGAGTGCTCTTCCGCGAACAGCTCCAGTAACGCCCCCACGGACCCGGCAAGGATGAAAAGATTCCATAGCGCGCCGTTGGACATCAACTCCCGGGCGAAATCCTTCCTGGGTTTCTCCGTAAATCCGGCGATAGCTGCCGGTTTGTCGACGATCCTTTCGGTGGGAAGAATATATCCCAGCTCAGGATCGGGGCTCTCTGGTTCGGCTCCCAGCAGGTAGGCGCAAGAGACGTTCGCGCCCGCGAGATTGCCTGCGATGCGAAGTACGCGGGTAATGGCTCCTTCATCCCGAAAGTAATGATCAGCGGGCAGGAGAATCAGCACGGCTTGCGGATTGCGCATTTCCAGCGTCAGGAGCGCGAGCAGAATACCGAATGCGGTCCCCTTATTTTGGGGTTGGACGAATACGTTGCCGCCGTTCAGGTCGGCGACTACCGAGGTCCACCATTGACGGTGCTGAGCTGCGACGACGGTGCAGACATGCGACGGCAGAGAAACTGACCCCGCGCGCGAGAGCGCGTCCTGTAACAGGCATGGTGATCGCTCGAGGGAGCAATATTGCTTGGGGATGACAACGCCATGGGGAGTGGTCGTCAGTGTACGCAAACGCGTACCCTCGCCCCCCGCCAACACGACCGTCCATGTTTCGGTCATTGGTCTCACGATACTCCCCCTTCCTGCGAAATTATTTTCCGACTATGCTCGACAGCCGGGTGGCGGACCAGTCGCTACACTGCGCATTCTCTGTGGGAAATGGCCGATGCCCCCGTGGTGGGACAGTTGCAGCGCTATCCCGGCGCTTGAGCGGGGTTGTGCAGTCTGGCGATCGCCGTCTCTAGTTCGTTTTGTACGAAGGGTTTGGTCAGTCGCGGGAATGATGGATCGATGCCGTCGACATCCGCGAATCCGGATACGATCAGCGTCTTGGTATTCGGCCGACGCTCGCGTACCAAGCGCGCCAGTTGCACCCCGGTCATGCCGGGCATCAGGTGGTCCGTGATCAATACCTCCGGCATCAAACCGCCATCGATCGCCGCAAGTGCTGATTCCGCCGACGACGCTTCCCTGACAGCGAACCCGAGTGCATTCAACATTTCGGAAGTGCTGACCCGAATACAGGCTTCGTCATCCACCAGCAGCGCCGTGCCGGCCCAGCTGGAACCTATCTGGGCGAGTGTTCCGTCGCTCAATGTGGGTCGCTCGTCGCACTCGGGCAGCCAGATGGATACCTGTGTGCCTTTGCCCAATTGGCTGGCTATCGTCAGGGCGCCGCCAAGCTGGATTGCCAAGCCATGGGCCATTGACAGGCCCAAACCGGTTCCTTGACCCACACCTTTGGTGGAAAAAAAAGGCTCGATGGCACGCGATACTGTCGCTTCGTCCATGCCATGACCCGTGTCGGACACGACCAAGCGAACGTAGCGGCCAGACTTCAGGTTGGGCGGTGCGCCGTCCTCGATCTCGGCGGCTGTTACCGCAATACCAATCAGCCCCGGGCCGTCCATTGCGTCGCGGGCATTGACGGCCAAATTGAGCACGGCCATCTCCAATTGGGTCGGATCTGCCTTGGCGAAGGGAACGGACTCGGCCACTTCGATGTTCAGGTCGATCTGCGGACCCACTGTACTGCTGATGAGTTCCGCCAGGCCCTGGATCAGCGCACCCACATCGATGACCGCAGACTGCAGGGGCTGGCGGCGAGCGAACGCCAGCAGGCGTTGCACGAGCACTTTCGCCCGTTGCGCGGACTGAAAGGCTGCATCGATCAGTCGTCGTTCTCGCGCACCGCCAACCCCCCGTTGATTTAGAATGTCCAAGCTGCCGATGATCGGCGTGAGCAGGTTGTTAAAATCGTGTGCCACTCCGCCGGTCAGCTGGCCCATCGCCTCCAGCTTTTGCGTTTGCGTCAGCGCAGCTTGTGCCTGAGCCAATCGCTCTTGGTCGCGCAGGCGGCCGGTAACGTCGCTGGCGAACTGAAAGGCACCGATTTGCGTACCCGTAGGGTCCCGCAACGGGCGGTACTTGATCTCGTACGTGGAGGCACCGCGGACCGGTATACCGCGCCGTTCGATGAGGGTAAATTCCTCGCCGGCAAGCACCTTGCTCCACGCCGCTTTGAGCGGAGGAAGTTGGTCGGGTCTGTCCGCCAACAACACGAGCAGATTATCGCCAACGCCGGGACGCACGCCGTAGACGCGCTCGAATTCGTCCGCGTTCGCCTTGTTGATGGCCGTGATGTTGTAGGCGAGGTCGATGGCCATCACCATGACATCCGTGGTTTCCACCAGGGTTGCCAACAGGTTTCGCTCGCCGGTGCGGGCAATGACCGCCAACTCGAGTGAGTCCCGCGAGCGCTGCAGAATGCGCCTCGCTTGGACGATGTCCTCGATGTCGGTGTATGAACCATACCAGCGGGTAATGACGCCCGCGGCGTCGCGTTCTGGCTGGGCACTGGCGAGCACCCACCGATAATCGCCCTTATGATGGCGAAGCCGATGTTCGAGGCGATAAGGCAAACCGCTCGTCAGTGCCAGTTGCCACGAGACCCACGCCGCTTCGCGGTCATCTGGGTGCAGCAAGTTGCACCATCCGTCCCCGTCCGCGGAACCGATCGGAACGCCGGTAAACTCGTACCAACGCGCATTGTAGTAGTCATAGCCGCCTGCGCTCTGCGCAGCCCACACCATTTGCGGCATCGAATCGGCGATCTGACGAAATCTGGCTTCCGATTTGGCGACGGCATCTTCAGCCTTCACCTGCAGAGAAATATCGATGTTCACGCCGAACCAATGCGTCACGTTGCCTTGAGGGTCGAACGCGGGATTGATTCGCGTCAGAAAGGGTCGATACACCCCGTCTGCACCCCTAATGGGAAATACCATTTCGAAAGGTTGAGCGGAGCCAATGGCCTCGCTCCAACGCTCGAGGACCACCGCCAAATCCCCCGGGGGATGAACTGACTGCCAGCCCCAACCCTCCATCTCGGCCGGTGTAGTCCCCGTGTATTGGTACCACAGCGGGTTGTACCAACGGATATAACCGCATGCATCCGCTATCCAACAGAGTGCCGGGATGTTTTCGGCAAGGCGGCGAAACAATTGGTCATCCACCGCCTCGCTGAGGACATTGTGGTTAGCTCGCACCTCGCCGGACTTCACGTTGACTTTCCCATCGCTCACTCAACACACGGTACTTTAACCGCCGAGACCCCGGAGATTCAGGCAATCGATGTCGGAGACTGCGAGCAGCTTCTGTCAGGTGTTTCTGACGGAACAGGTCGCGCACCCAAGAATCTCATTGCCGAGATACGGGGTATGTCCGCGGGGGATGATTACTTCGATGCCAAAGTCACAGTCGTCCTCAATCGTGAGCCGTCCGCGAACAATCGGGAAGCGTGGCGGCCAGTCGCGACTATGCTACACGACCGCCTTCTCAACCAGCGTGGTGGGTTGATCGGATAGCTCCTCCAGGCTCTTGCCCTTGGTTTCTGGCAGCAGAAAAGCGGTGAAGAGCAGACCTAGTACGCTGACGATCGCCGCGGCGCCCTCGGCGGCGGGTAATCCATGCCACGCCATAAAGAACGGAAAAGTGAATACGCCGACGAACCCGCCAATCTTGCCCATGGCCGCAGCGATGCCGTGGCCTGTCGTGCGAACTCTTACAGGGAAGATCTCCGAAGGGTAAACGAACGTTGTTGCGTTTGGTCCGAACTCCGTGAAGAAGTACGTAAGTCCGTAGATGATCAAGAACGGATAGAATAACGTCTCGACGTGGGGAATGAGGGCGAGCAGGCCGAAGGTCAGGCCCATCATCGCAAAGCCAAGGATCTGGATCGTTTTGCGCCCCAGCTTATCCATCGTGAGCGCCGCGACCGCATAACCGGGAACAGCGAAAATGACGAAGATGCCGAGCTGCGTCAGTGTCTTCTGCAGCAACGTATGGTCGCTCCCGAGATTTGAAAGCACCAGTGGGCTCGAGACGGTGTTGCCGTAATAGGCAAAGTCCATCAGAAACCACGCTGCCGAAGCGCCGATCAGTCGGGCCAAAATCTTCTTGTCATCGACCAAGCGGTGGAACCCGTCCCAAAAAGAAACCGAATGAGTTCGCGCGTCGTAATGCGCCGCTTTCGTGAGTCGGCCGGCGTCATCCTCTTCCTGGGCCGCGGCTTTGAGGAATCGGGGTGTTTCCTTGAGCTTGCGACGGGCGGCATAAACGGCGAGCGCGGGCAGCGCGCCGAAGGCAACTAAAATACGCCAGATCACGTCATGCGAGATATGTGTAGTCAGAAAAGCCGCTGCGAGTAGAGGGCCGACGATGAGCCCGGCCGCTTGCATGGCGAACACCAAAGTAACCAGCATGCCGCGGTGCGCTTTACCGGCGTACTCGCTCATGATGGTCGCGGAGACCGGGTAATCGCCGCCGATGCCGATGCCTAGTATGAATCGGAATCCGATGAGCCACCATATGTTCGGGGAGAAGGCGCTCGCGACTGCGCCTGCCGCAAGCACCAGCACTTCGACACCATAAATGCGCTTGCGGCCGACCATGTCAGCGATTCGGCCGAAAAGCAGCGCACCCAACGCTGCGGCAATCAGCGCCGTCGACTGTACCAGGCCTTCCTCCAGCTTACCGACGTGCCACAGCGGCTTTAGCAGCGCCATCACCACACCGATGACGAATAGATCATATGCATCGGTAAAGAATCCCATGCCGGAGATGAGCATGATCTTCAAATGGTCCTTGGATATCCCAGCGTTATCCAAGGCGGTGAAGTCGGTGATTGTCGCGTCAGCTGATGCGGCCATACCCGGTCATCCTTTGGGGATTTGATGTGCCATTGTGTACGTTCGAGCGCGTATCGTTTGGAGACATCCTCCGCGCTCTGCTGTGGGACTCCACTGACGTCCTCACGTACTCTGCAGCGGCTTCGACACGGATTCCAACGACTTGCCGGCGGCTTCGACGCCGATGAAATACTCGCATGCCGCGCCAATGAGCATCAGCGCCGCGCCCAGCAACTTGCCGGGAATGAGTTCATCGACCGCGGAGTTGATCGCGGCATATTCGCCGCCAATCCCCAACCCCGTGAAAAACCGGAAGAAGCCGAAGACAGCTAGATTCGTCGCTAGCGCCGACCCGATAGTCGCGGCCGAGTAGGTCGCCAATGTCACGAGAAAAAGACGCTTGCGGCCGAGCCGGTCGGTCAACTGCCCGAAGAGCAGCGCGCCACAGACAGCGCCCGCCAAGTATATCGTGGCAGCCGCCGTGATCTGTTGATCGGAGAGCGACAAACCGTCCTTCGAACCGAGTACACCGGACAAAGAACCCACCAGGGTGACCTCGAGGCCGTCCAAAATCCATGATGTTCCCAGCGCGACGATGATTCGTGCATGCCAACGAGACCACGGCAAGCGGTCAATACGCTGAGGAATATCAGTTTGGATCGTTGCACTCGCGGCGGATGGCGGCATTCTAGGATTCGTTCCGCTTGATGATGCTGATGGTGCCATTGCGTTCGAGCACCGCGTATTTGATCGAGAAGACGGAGCCGATTTGCTTGGAGCGCGCCGCCGCCATGACATCCTCCGGATCCAGCTGCATTCCCCGCATCACTTCCAATTGCCAGTTCCCGTCTTTGACCAGCACCAACGGCGTTCCATCGACGATTGCCCCAAAGCGCGGCGATCGGTCCTTGAGCCAAGCGACCAACCGATGCATGAGCGCTATTGCCAGAATGGCGGTGAAGCAGTTGGTGACCGAATGATCGCGCCCCACGGTCGCTTGAATGGCGACGCCGCCGATGAGGAAGACGATCACGAACTCATACAACGTTAACTGCCCGCCCGGGCGCCGACTCAACACTCGAACTGTCAGCAGCAGGGCAAAGTACCCGAGAATTGCATGAATGATCGTGGACATAGGCCTCCCCTAAGGCACCACGGCGACGGTCATGTGCATGAGTGCTTCACCGGGTCGTCCCACGGTGATGTGATACACGCCTGCTCCGACCGGTTCAAACTCAAATCGTACGACCGCGGGCAGTGAGCCTCTCGGGAACCGATACGTGAATCCGCCGCTGCCGACCGTCGTCGTCTCCGGCGCCGGGATGACGCGCCGCAATCCAAGCCCGCTGACTGCGGAATCGCTCACAAATAGCTCGATCGGGTCTGGCGCGGTTTCGCGCACCTTGACCGTCATCATCGACGGCGTTCCCGTGCGTTCGATGCGTTCGTAGTCCGCCTCGACTGCGTGATCGGTGCTTTCGATTCGTGCATTCGCGAGAGGACCTCGTCCGAAAGCCCCCATGCAATCAAGAGCGATGATCAAGATGAAGAGCACCCAGATCGCACGTTCGAACCGCCACCATTTGCGCTGAAATACCAGGTCCTCGCCGACGGCCAGCTCGTGGTTTATCTTGGCCACGGAATCCGTCACGGGCCTCTTGAAAGCGGGACCGGCCATTCGCGATCCGATTAAGCCTGCATCCCGTGGGCGTCGGTCGTTTCCGTTACGGGAAGAATGCTGATGTCACCGTTGCGCTCCAAGATGGCCTGGTCGATCTCGCTCAATGAGGATATTCCGTGGTCTCGCGCCGCGAACATGACGTCTGCGTCCGCGATGTGCATTCGCTCGAGCGTTTGCGTGCGCCACTCGTGTCGCTCGAGGAGAATGAGTGGAGTACCATCCACCAAACGGGCAAAGCGCGCGTAACGAGAGCGCGTCCAAGTGATCGCGTAGTGCGCCAACGCGACGGCAACGACCTGACAGATCGCGTTCGTGAACGACCGTTCGTCGCCCACGATCGCCGTGAGGGCGAGCCCGCCGATAAAGAAAATCAGCACGAATTCGAATGGTGTCAGCTGTTTCCCAGGTCGGCGGCCCACCACCCGCACGACAAGGATCAGGAAGAAGTAGCCCAGCACGGCCCGGATGGCGGCATCCATGATCACATCGCTCGTGAAGAAACGTCCTTGAAGCTTAGAAGTTGCCTTCTGAGCGCTCCGTCGCTCAACGCCGCGATCATGAGTAGGAGGGACTGGCGTGCGCAGTCCGCCGATCGCTACATCCTACTCATTGCGCAGTCCACCTAGACACGCGGTGTACTCCGCGCCAAACAAGAAAATGAGGGACGTGTAATACAGCCACAGAAGCAGAGTCGCAAAGGACGCCGCTGCACCGAAAGCGCTGGGCTGCGCCGAATGCGCCAGGTACAAGCTCACGACCCAGCGGCCCACGTCGAACAAAACGGACGTCAGCAGGCCACCGATGGCCACCGTCTTCCACGGCAGACGGCGGGCCGGCAGATAGCGGAAGAGCGCGGCAAAGAGAAAGGCGACCAGGGATATAGACAGCAGCAGATCGGTCAGGCCAAGCATTCCTACGGCGAGCGGATGCCGTGCCCCCAGATTCTGTTCGATGGTCGAAAGCCCGGTTGATACGGTGAGCGACACAAGAAGCAGGAATCCCAACGTCAATATGAATCCGAGCGACAGAAATCGAGTTCGGAGCCAGCCTCGTAGACCAGCAGTCGCCAGCGCTTCGCTCTTCCAGATTTGATCGAGCAAGGTCTGCAATGCCGACAGGACGGTGGTCGCGCCGATCAACAACGTGACGATGCTCACCGTGGTAGCCACCCTTCCTTCGGCCTGCTGCGAACTCTTGATCGCTCCCAACAGGGTTTTGGCGGTAGCAGGGCCGAACAGCGCATTCAATTGCGCGCCGATGTGGGAAAATGCGGCCTCCGCGCCCACGATCCAGCCTACGGTCGTCAATACGATCACCAGCAATGGGGCGATTGAGAAAGCGCAAAAGAAGGCCAACGATGCCCCGGTCGTAGTCGCATTGTCTGCAATCCAACTCTTTGCCGCGCACTTGGCGGCAATCGCCAAGATCTTTATAGCGCCCATCAGGGAGCCTGCCTTTTGCTCGGGCGGTTCTTCGACGTTCGCTTGACGGCGTTTCTGCAGCGGCGCTTCTATCTGGCTCATTTTCCCCAACTCTCAAATCAAGCGCGAGCGCATGCTGTAGGTATTATTCCTCGACCATGCGTCGGTGTTTTCCGAAAGACGTCAACGAGGCTAGCGGCGATCAACTCACAGGTTTCGGCGTGTGCGCAAACTTCAGCGCCGCGTCGGTCTTGCTGCCCCGCAGTTGTTCCTTGCACGCCCTCGCGGCATCGTTGTAAGACAACGTCCGGTTGGCGGACATGCGCTTCCACATGCACCCCGCGAGCTGGCGCCGGGAATACTGTGGAGGTGAAGACGCCTCTTCGCCGGCGAGCAGCGGACCGTTTGCCAGAAGAAATGCGCAGGCGAGCGTGGGTACTAAGCGCATGATCGGTCCGATGTCAGTCTGCTTCCGCCGGAGTGCTGACTTTAGCCGCAGCATCCCACTTGTCTTGGGAGTTCGACGGCGGCACGTCTGGAATGTGGCTTGCGGCCGGGTCACTCGCCGGAAACGTCTCCTCCAGGGACGCGTCGATGGCGCGATTGCTGTCGTAATTCGCCTCGTCAGCCTCCTGCGGTGAGGATAATTGGCGTTCCGCTTCGAACCAGTCATCTTCCGGAGATCCGTGTGGCCGTCCTCTCGCGTTCCAAAGTTGATAGGCGCGCTCGGCGATGGTCTGCTTTGTCGTCATGAGGGTGCACTCCGCTTTATCCGCACATAGCTTTATCCGTACATAGATTGAGGAGATCATTCGAGCGCTGCCACTCCTGCTTGGCGGTAGACGCTATAGGACATCGCCTCTCACGGCCTTCGCAGGCTGCCGCCCCCCTTGCGTCACTCAATTTAATCGCCGTGACACGAAGTGCGGGTTCTTTACGCCTACAGTTTGGAGGTGCCTATTTTTTTGAAGGCGACCATTGTTTCCGCCACAGGGGATGAACATTCGATGAATATCAGATCGACATCACGGTTCAGACGCCTCGCGGGAGGACTGGTGGTCACCGCGTTCGTGGCAGGGCCAATGCATCTGTCGCATGCACAGTCGCCCATGCAGATTCTCAAGAACGGTTGCGCGGACGACGCGCGCAAATTTTGTGCCAACGTGCAGCCGGGAGGCGGCAGAATCATCGCCTGCCTCAAGCAGAACCAAAGCTTGCTGTCCGAAACATGCAAACAGGCCGCGGCTCAGGCCTCGAGAATGTCCGCAGAGGGCGCATCGAGTGCTGCCCAGGCAGCACCGACCGGATCCACCATGGTTTCAAGCGAAACCGGTGGATCGTCCGCCAAGGCGGCCAAGTCCTCGAGCGCAAATCTTGGCGGGAAGTCGGCTGTAGGCGCCGCCGGCTCTTATCTCGTCATGAAGAAGGTTCAGATCACCGGTACCGGGCTCGATGCTGCCCATGAGAAGGTGCCGGCCATCGATCTCATGATTCCATCGAACTGGAAGCTCCAGGGTGGCGTCGTATTCGGTGGCAGCCCGACCGGTTGCTTCTCGGACATCTTTGCCACCCACCTGCGGGCGAGCAGCCCCGATGAGTCCACCTTCTTTCAGGCCGGCCCAGACTATAGCTGGCAATACGCAGACGACCCCTCGGTTCTGAAAAGCCTCAATGATCCAAATATGCGCGCCCTCGGAGTCGGCGGTAAGCCGTGTCCGGTCGCGAAACCCATGAAGGCCGAGGATTACATCCGTCAGAACATTCTCAAGCTGTATCCGAGCGGCACGACGGTGGTGTCAGTGGCACCCTTTCCTGAACTCAATGAGATCGTGCGGAAGCGACAGGGATTGCCGCCGGGGAACGGCAACGCGGGAGCCACCCGCACCGAAGCCATTCGCGTCCGGTTGGCCTACCAGAAAGATGGCAAGGACGTGGAGGACTGGGTGGCCGTGGCAGTGGTGGTCAATATCTATCCCGCAGGCCGCGGCTCGTTCTACGATTCCCATGCAACGTCGCTGGTTGAGTTTGCAGCACCCAAAGGCAAACTCGATGCGAACGACAAACTGTTTCAGGTGATGGTGAGTTCCATTCAGCCCGAGCCTTCGTGGGTGACGTATTCCGGCGGCGTTGTGGCGAAGCTGTACCAGGCGCAAGCGCAAAAGGTGGCTACCATCAACCAGATGATAGCCCAGTTCAATATGCACGCGGCGCAAACCATCAATGGCGTCACCGCAAACGCGATCAGCGGCGCCAATGCCAGCGTTTTCCACGCGGATCAGAACATCCGCGGTGTTCAGACTTTCCGCGATCCGACGACAGGCAAGACCCAGGAGCTCAGCAATCTATACGATCACGCCTGGCAGAACGGGTCCGGCGAATACATCATGAGCAACGATTCGAGCTTCAATCCGAATGAAGTCGCGTCCGGAAACTGGAGCGAGTTGCAGGCAGTGAACCCGTAAACAGCGCCTTGAAACCTTCGCCAGCCCGTGACACCTACGAGCGGCGCCGCTCCCATTCTGTATCGAAATCGGCCCGCCGCGGAAACGACGCTTGAGTGCCGATGCGTGTCGTCGAAAGTGCGGCGTAGAGACTCGCGCGCGCCAAGGCCTGTCGCTGCGCAATCCCTTCGGCGAGAAACACCGCCAGACTGCCGATGAACGCATCGCCGGCGCCGGAGCTGTCCACGGACTTGACAGGATGGGGCGCCACACGCTCATGCCCGGTCGTATCGGCCACGAGCGAACCGCGCGCGCCCAAAGTGATCACAACGCGCCGAAAACCTTTGGCCAGGAGACCCCCGGCGCAGGCCAGGGCCTCGGCGTCGGTACGTACGGGAAGGCCCGTGAGCTGCTCGGCCTCGCTCTCGTTGGGAATGAAAAAATCGGCCGAGGCGAGTTGCGCGAGGTCGGCCGCAGCCGCCGGCGCCGGATTGACGATGCAGCGGATGCCATGAGCATGGGCAAAACGCAGGGCGTGATAGATGGTTTCCAGCGGGATTTCGAATTGCAGGATGATGGCGTCGACGCGACTTAAATCCGCGGCGGCTGCATCGACATCGGCAGGAGTCAGGCGATCGTTGGCTCCTTTGACGACGATGATGCGGTTTTGACCATTGGGTTCGACAAAAATCGGCGCGACGCCGGTGGGCGCGTCTTCGACGGTTTGCACGTGGCGCGTATCGATGCCGAAGGACGCGAAGTTATCGATGGTTGCCTGGCCGAAAAGATCCTTGCCGACCTTGGCCACCATCATCACGTCTGCGCCGCAGAGCCGCGCGGCCGCCGCCTGGTTGGCTCCCTTGCCGCCGAAGCCCATGGCAAAGGAGCTGCCGAACAAGGTTTCGCCGGCTCGTGGGAACACGTCAGTGAAGGTGGTCAGATCCATATTGGCGCTGCCAATGACGGCGATACGCGGTGCACGCGGCATATCAAATTCTCCCGGCAGTGGTCATCAATTCCTTGAACAATCCCGATGCGCCGATCCGAAAGCTCGCCGGCGAAGCGCTGGCCGCACCGAACTTCCGTTCATACAAATCAAGATAAACGCAAGCATCGGCGAGGGTGCGAATGCCGCCGGCAGCCTTGAAGCCGACGCGGCGCGGTCTCGGGGCCGCGATCGCCTCGATCAGGATGTTCGCAGCGTCGGGCGTGGCGGCCGGCTCGAGTTTACCCGTAGAGGTTTTCAAAAAATGCGCACCGCCCTCGATGGCAATGTCCGCCGCGCGGCGCATGTCTGCAGGATTCAGTTGGCCGGTTTCCAAGATCACCTTGAGCAACGCGACATCTCCACATGCCTCGCGGCAGGCGCGAACCAAACGCAGGCCCACGCCTGCATTTCCGGCAAGCAGCGCGCGGTAGGGGAACACCACATCCACTTCCTGTGCTCCCGCTGCGACCGCCGCTGCAGTTTCCGCTGCTGCTGAATCAGGCTCCGCGGCGCCGTCCGGGAAGTTCGTGACCGCGCACACCGCTATCCCGCTACCTTCGAGCGCTTCGTGTGCGACGCGAATCAAACGCGGCCAGATGCAAACGCAAGCTGGGCGCACCGGTGCTGCCCTCGCGAGCGCGGCCAGCGTTCGCGCGCTAGATGAGTCGTCCGAGTCATTGAGACTGGTCAAGTCGGTGATCGACATGATGCGCAGCGCCAGGTCGCGCGCCGGACGCGCGCCGGTATCGACGCCAGTGGGTATTAAAGAAGTGCTGAGGGTCATGAGTGCACGCCGGGACCACAGCCGTTGAGATATGACGAATTCCCGGCATTATATCTGACATGTTTGTCGGTGTGACCCTACGCAGCACCGCGCTGATATGGGCGAGCGAACCCATGTCAGCGGAGGTAGAGTGCTCGCGGCCAGCAAAAAAAACAGGTGATGTTAGTGCGTCCAGAGGACCCGATTTCCCCATCAAATACCGATACGGCCGCTTCGCCGGGCGATCCGTCTTTATCAGCGAAGGATCCTGCAGGGAAGCATCGTGTCGATGAGACGGATCGTGTTCATGAGACGGATCGTGTCCATGAGCAGTCCGTTGTCCATCACGCGGCGCCGGCATCGAATCAGCTTGCATCGCACCTGCAGGCCAGCATCGAGTCCGAGCGTTCGCAGTTAACACGTCAGCTGCACGACGACCTGGGCGGCATGCTGGTAGGTGCCTTGATGGACGTCGCCTGGGTCGAATCCCGGGTGCAGTCACCCGAACTCCGAGCGAAACTCGGCCGCGCCCGGGAGTCTTTGCGGGCAGCAGTTGATCTGAAACGCAGTTTGATCGAGGGCATGCGGCCGACCTTGCTGGAGAACGTCGGTATTTTCGCCGCGATGCGCTGGCATTTCGCGAAATATTGCGAAGCGGGGGGGATTCAATGCTCGGCCAAATTTCCCGTTATGGAACCCACGCTGAAGCCCCATGTCGCGATCGGGCTCTACCGCATTACCGAGGAAGCGCTGCGGCTCATCTCTGGCCCGCTGCAGGCGCGATCGATCCGGTTGGGCGCGGAGGTGAGCGGTTCAAGCCTGAGCTTGGAGTTCTCGCACGACGGTGCCGCCATCACCGAGGAGCAACTGGTGGAGCTCACGGAATTCAAGTCCATGTCCGAGCGGATCTCTACGCTCCACGGCAAGTTTGTGACGCTGAGGGAAGAGGATGCGCTGCAGTGGCGTCTGGTGGTTTCCATCGATCCGCAGGCCGAACAGCCCACCGCCGCGATCAGTTGAAAACATAGGCGGCTCGGAGTACCCCGCGCCGGACGGCGATTCAAATCTGAATCAGTCGGAACCGCGGCGGCGGCCGAACGGGAGCAGCATGGGCACGCGCCGACGGTAGTCCCCGTAAGCGTCCGTGCCAAGCTCTTCAGTGAGCCAGCGTTCTTCCAATCGCGCTTTCGTCGAGATGCCCATCAGCAGAATGACGAAGCCTGCGATACCCCATACGGTGCCCTTGGCGGCCGCGGTTGCCAGCAACGACACGAGCAGCCCCAAGTAGATGGGATGTCGCACCAAGGCGTACGGGCCCGAGTCCACGATCGTGTGATCGGCCTTGCGCGTGATCCGTGCCGACCACAGACGCCCCAGGTGCCATCGTGCCCACCAGGCGAACAGCACTCCGATCAAGACCAGCGCCGCGCACAGCCAGCCGACTGCCCAACCAACGTGCCACAAACGCAACGAACCTTCGTAACCGTGAGCCGGCACGAACAAGATCAGCGCGCCCATGCCCATCAATAGCCGGTAGCGGATCTCCGGCCCGAGAGGGGGCCGGCTTTCCGTACGGTTACTCCACCCTGCAGCCACGATCCAGGAGATCGCCCAGCCGATCCATAGGCAGATGATGACGACTCCTGGGCGCATGGCTCAACCCTGGGCAGTCATGCGCAACTGCACGACATTGCCTTCCGGATCCTGGCCGTCGCATACGCGGCACCCATCAGGAATCCCTCGGGACTTGAACGTTACCGCGCATCCCTGCCAGCATTTCCCGGCCGACATCGACCAGCACAAAAAGGGCACGGCGTGCGCGTTCGACGTCCTTCGGCCCAACCCGGGTGAGCAGTTCGTCATCGACAGCGGCACCTGCAGCGGCCAGCACCTTGGCCGCCGCGCGACCGCGCTGCGTGAGCTCGATCGTCAATCTACGCCGGTCTTCGCCATCCACATGGCGCTCCAGGTAGCCGCGTGTGACCAGCGTATCGACGAGTTGCCCGGCAGCCTGCTTGGAGAGCCGCAGCTCCTCGATCAACGACCCCAGCGGGTGGGCGCCGGATTCGTGCGCCAGTCCACCGATCACGTACAGTCCGTTCTTCGGTATGTCGGCGTAGCCCGCGGCATCCAGCGCACTGCGCATCGCGACCGCATAGGCGAGGCGGGCATGGCGCAGCAGCACGGCCATCGACACCTCAACGCCCGACGACACCGGTTTGGTCATGCGGAGACTATAACCTCTTCCGCGTGCAATTGGTAAAGATTTAAGACTATCTCAAGTCAGGACTTTCTGCCGCGCGATGTGCTGCACAGGCCGCATGACTCGTCGGTGAACCGGCCGACCCATCACCCCATGATATGGGCATACCCCAGCTCGCCTGCGGAAGCGGGCTCGAGCAAGAGCAATTCATGCGCACGCCGGATGGTGTCGATCCGGTCCATCGGCACGATAGGCAACTGTTCGAGACCGGGACGGGCAAAAAAGTAGCCTTGAAACAGCCGCACGCCGAGGTGACGCAGCGCCACTGCTTCCTGCAGAGTCTCGATGCCTTCAGCAATGACCGAAATATGCAGGCTGTGGCACAGCGTCACGATCGCGGCCACGATCTTGCTGCGTACGGTGTCGGTGGCAATCGCGCGGGTGAGCGCCATGTCGATCTTGAGGATATCGGGCTGGAAGTCGGCAAGCATGTTCAATCCCGAGTGTCCGGCGCCAAAGTCATCGATGGCGGTGATCATTCCGCGGTTTTTGTATTCGGTGAAAATGGCTTGCAGATGATTTACGTCGCGGGCAGGTTCGTTTTCAGTGACCTCGAACATCAGGTGATGCAATGGAAACTTCGTACGCCGCGCCGCCGCGAAGGTTTTCGCCAGGCAAGCCGCGGGTTGATAAACGGCGTTGGGCAGGAAATTGATGCTCAGGATTTCCTTGAGTTCGAGGGATGCCGCCATCTCGATCGCGCGAACGCGGCAGGCTTGATCGAAGGCGTAGCGGTTGTGGTCTCCGACTTGACTCAACACCTCCGCCGCACTGCCACCGCCCGCAGGCCTTACCAGCGCTTCATAGGCGTAAGGACGTCCCGATTCGATGTCGATGATCGGCTGAAAAGCCATCGTAAAGGAGGGGATCGTCACGTCCGTCCGGCAAGCGCTGCATTTTGGTTTGGCCGTCATCATCGCAATGCCCTGTCCATTTGGCGGCTATTTTCGCCATGTCGGCAGGAATTGTCCGGACTTGAGTCTCAGATGATGCTTGTCACGAATGGGGGCCGCCGCGCCGCCCGGCGCCTGCGCAGCGGCGACCCGGAATTTGTCTGACGCGACATTGCGAAACTCAGGAGTACTTACGCCTGCCGAGAATCGCTACGGTGAATGCATGTGAAACCATCAAGGAGTCGTCATGTCCATGCTAGATAAAGTCGTTGCGGCCGTGATGCCGCCCGAGAGCGATGAGCAAAGGGCCGAAGCTCGCGCCAAAGCGCGCAATGCGGCGACCGACAGCGACTGGCTGTCCCTCGTGCTCGATCATCATGAGCAAATAGAAGCCGCATTTTCGGCGGTGAAAGCCGCATCGGAGGCGGTGAGCCGGCGCGCCGCTCAAAAGCGTTTGGCTGTGCTGCTTACAGGGCATTCGATTGCGGAAGAGGCGGTCATTTACCCTGCGTTGGTAAAGGCCGATGAGCAAGGCCATGCCACCAAGGCCTATACCGAGCAGTCGGGCGCCAAGGTGCAGATGGCATTGTTGGAAGATTTGGATCCGATGAGTCAGGAATTCCTCGACAAACTGGAACACATCCGCGGCGCCGTGGCACATCATGTCTACGAGGAGGAGGGCAACTGGTTCGTGGAATTGAAGGAAAAATTGCCCCCGGCAGACCAGACCAAAATCACCTTTCGTTACAGCCAGGAGTTTTCACGCTATACCGGCCAGGACGAAGAGGCCGATATGGGTGCGATCGCCGACTCGGTCGCGGATTTTCAACCTGGAGTCTCTCATGGTCGATCGCAACTCTGACTCTTCGCGCAGTGTCGGCTCGCAAACTGCCGGCGTGGAGGGCGACTCTGAGATTTCCTTCACGGCCGGCGACGCGCCGATGCTCAAGGCCGTGGGCTACGCCGCCAAGCATTCTTTCAGCAATTTGAAGCGTTTCGAGTTCGAACGCGCGCCGGCCCGTGCGAACGAGGTTGAGCTGGAGGTGCTTTACTGCGGTGTCTGCCACTCGGATATCCATCAGGTCAAGAACGAGTGGTCGAACACTGTGTATCCGTGTCTTCCAGGTCACGAAATCGTGGGCAGAATCACCCGAATTGGCTCGGCGGTGACGCGTCATGGCGTCGGTGATCTGGTCGGCATCGGCTGCATGATCGACAGTTGCGGGACGTGCGATCCTTGCCGGTCGGGCGACCAGAACTACTGCGAAGGCCCGAATAGCTGGCTCGCGACCTACAACGGCCCGATGGTTCCAGCCGATAAGTCGCCGAACAAGGTCAATACCTATGGACGGGACAACACCTATGGCGGTTACTCGAACGTCATGGTCGTGCGCGAAGACTTTGCGCTCAAGATTCCCGATGGACTGCGACCCGAGGTTGCGGCACCCATTCTCTGCGCCGGCGTGACCACCTATTCACCGCTCAAAACCTGGGGCGTCACGAAAGGCCAGAAAGTGGGCGTCGTGGGTCTTGGGGGGCTCGGTCACCTGGCAGCGAAAATCGCCAGCGCCATGGGAGCCGAAGTGACGGCGTTCACCCGCACGGAGGAAAAGCTCGAGGAGGCGCGGCGCCTCGGAATTACCGTGTTGAGCGAAAATGACGACGAGGCCTTGGAGCGGCTGAACTCGAGCTTCGATTTCATACTGTCGACGGTACCCGAAAAGCACGATATCAATCCCTTCATTCAGCTCCTCAAGCGCGACTGCACGATATGTGTGGTGGGTGCCTTGGAGCCCTTGCAACCGGTCAACAATGCGCAGGTGGCATTTCATCGCAAGCGCGTCGCCGGCTCGTTGATCGGCAACCTAAAGGATACTCAGGAGGTGCTCGATTTTTGCGCCCAGCATCAGATTGGTCCGGACGTCGAAGTGATCGGAATCGACGCTGTGAATGAGGCATATCGAAAAGTCGAGAATGGCGACGTGAGGTTTCGCTACGTGATCGACATGGCATCGCTCGAGGCCGATCGACAGGTTTGAGGAACTCATCCACCAAGGCAAGGTCTCAGGACGACAGGAGCAGAAAACTCGAGGAAGAGGGAATGAAAAACAAGTTCATGGTACCGGTGTTCAGTCTGCTCCTGACCGCCGGTTCGGCGAGCAGCGCGGCCATCGCTGCCGCGACGCAGGCTGCGCCCAAGTCAATCGCGGAGAAACAGTCGCTCGTCGCGCGCGGCGAATACTTGGCGCGCGCTGCGGATTGCGGGTCTTGCCATACGCAATCCAAGGACAAGCCCTTTGCGGGCGGCCTCGGACTGCAATCCGCGTTTGGTACGATCTACGGGACCAATATCACATCCGATAAGGCTACCGGGATCGGAACTTGGACGAAGGCGGACTTCGTTCGGGCATTGCGCGAGGGAATCCGTAAAGACGGAGACTATTTGTATCCTGCCATGCCCTACACCAGCTACACCAAGATCAGTGACGCCGACATGGACGCCTTGTGGGCGTACATCAGCAAGATCCCGCCCATCAGAAATACGATTCCCAAAAATACGCTGCCGTTCCCGCTGACCATCCGCAGCGGCATGGCCGTTTGGCAGAGCCTGTACCTGAAGCCGGGGCGCTTTACCCCGAACCCTGCGAAGGATGCGGCGTGGAATCGCGGCGCCTACCTGGTCGAGGCTTTCGGTCATTGCAGTGACTGCCATACGCCGAGAAATCTGGCGCAGGGGCCGGAGTCTGCGCATCTGCTGACAGGCGCGCAAATTGAGGGCTGGTATGCACCCGACATCAGCTCTGATTCGAGTTCCGCGCTTGCCTACTGGAACGTCAAGGACCTCGCCAAATTCTTGAAAACGGGCAATGCGCCCGATAACGCCAAAGTCTTCGGCCCCATGCAGGAAGTCGTGCACGATAGCTTGCGGTACCTGACTGATTCTGATCTGCAGGCGATGGCGATCTACCTCAAAGAGCAGTCGACCCGGCCCACGCCGGTCAAAGCGAGCAAGGCTTATCTGCCGCGTTTGCAGGCGGGCAAGCTCGTTTATGAGAATAACTGTGCCAGTTGTCACCAGAGCAACGGCAAGGGAATCAACTCGACGGTACCGGCGCTGGCCAAGAACGATGCCGTGACGGCCACGGAACCCTACAACGTCGTCATGGCGATACTCGAGGGGTTCAAACCCCAAGGCACCTGGGGAGCGATGGGCTCGTTTGCGCAGACGCTGAGCGATGACCAGATCTCTGAGGTTGCCAACTACATCCGCACGGCATGGGGCAATGATGCTCCTGCGAACGCGACTCCGTGGTCGGTCGGCAATTGGCGTAAGGATGCGACCGTCCAGGCGACGGGACCTGCCGCGATGCTGTGTCCGAATCTGGCCGACGATGTCATCGCACCTGCACTCAAGAACTCGCCCGCAGGCTTGCGCGAAGCGGCGGGCGATGCCGGCAAAATGGCAGGCCTCGTGAGCAGCTACCGGAGTGCACGACCATCCGCGTCCGAGGCCGAGGTCATCGAAGCGCTGAGCACCGCTTACTGTCGTGTCGTGACCACGCAGAATATTTCACAAGCACGCATGGGCGCCGATATTGCCGATTTCGCGAATCGCGTCGCGCAGGTGCCCATGCGCGGCTCCTGAATCGCGCGAGGACGAGAAGCTGGGCAGTGAGCCGCACCGCGCCCGTGATCCGGCTGCGCATCCGAGGGAGGCAGCTTTACGCGAATAATCCTGGCGAACGCCGCCGTCATGTAAAGTAGGCGCCAAAAGACCTGGGAATCGCGTCATGTCGCATCGTGTCGTCATCGTTGGAGCCGGATTCGGCGGATTGGCCGTGGCTCACGGCTTGCTCGATGCCGGCGTGAGCATCACGATCATCGATCAGCGCAATCATCATCTATTCCAACCGCTGCTCTACCAGGTCGCAACAGCGACGCTCGCAACTTCCGAGATCGCCTGGCCGGTCCGGCATCTGGTGCGCAAGCGCAGCGATGTGACGACGCTTCTCGGCGTCGTGACCGGACTCGACACCCAGGGGCGCCTGGTCCAGTTGGAGGATGGCGCCGCGGTACCGTATGACACGCTGGTACTGGCGACCGGTGCACGTCATGCGTACTTTGGACACGACGAGTGGGAGCCCTACGCACCCGGACTCAAGACCCTCGAGGATGCGACGACCATACGGCGCCGCGTTCTGTTGTCATTCGAGCACGCGGAGCGCGAGTCCGACTTGTCCCGACGCGCGGCGTTGCTGACCTTCGTCGTGGTGGGCGGCGGCCCCACGGGCGTTGAATTGGCAGGTGCCATCGCGGAGCTGGCGCACGTGAGTCTGCCCGAGGAATTTCGCCATATCAATACACGCGAGTCCCGGGTCGTGCTGATCGAGGCGGGTCCGCGCATCCTGCCGAGTTTTGAAAAAGACCTGGCGGCATACGCGCACAAGGCGCTCGAGCGTTTAGGGGTGGAGGTGCAGGTGGGAGCCCCGGTGCGCGAATGCAATGCCGAGGGCGTCGTGTACGGCGATCAGACGCTGCCCGCTAGGTTGATCCTGTGGGCTGCCGGAGTACGTGCGTCCGCCGCCGCCGTGTGGGCAGAGCTGCCTGCCGATGGCGCCGGCCGTGCCCGTGTCGAGCAGGATTTGACCGCCCCCGGGCGCCCGGAGATTTTCGTGATCGGCGATACGGCCACGGTCAATGCCTGGCACGGCAAGCCCGTCCCCGGCATCGCGCCCGCGGCCAAGCAGCAGGGGGTGCATGTCGCGGCGACCATCAAAGCGCGACTGCGGGGCGACGTTGCCAGCAAGCCATTCGTCTACAAGCATCTCGGAAATCTTGCGACCATCGGAAAGCGCGCGGCGATCATTGATTTCGGCTGGATCAAATTTCGCGGCTGGTTGGCGTGGTGGATCTGGGGATTGGCGCACATCTACTTTCTCATTGGTGTACGCAACCGGTTGGCGGTAGCCTTGAGCTGGTTATGGGTCTACGTCACCGGCAGCCGCAGCGCTCACTTGATCACACAAGGCGAACACCGGCCGAAAGCCGTTCCCTAAAGCTCGAAAAACTTTATGCTCACAAGCGCTCCCGCGGTGTTCCCGTTTTCGGCCATCGTGGGTCAGGAAGAGATGAAACTGGCCCTGCTCGCCGCCGCGGTCGATCCGACGATCGGCGGTGTACTCGTGTTTGGCGATCGTGGTACTGGAAAATCGACCGCGTTGCGAGGCCTTGCGGCGCTCTTGCCCGCGATGAAGGTGGTCGTGGGCTGTCGATATGGCTGCGATCCAGACAAGGAAGCTGCCTTGTGCAGCGAATGCCGGGAGCGTTCGGTCGCAGGCCCTCTCAAGAGTCGTGTTGCCCCCGTGCCGGTCGTCGATATGCCGTTGGGCGTCACGGAGGATCGAGTGGTCGGCGCTCTGGATTTGGAACGAGCCTTGGCCCACGGCGAGAAAGCCTTCGAGCCGGGGTTGTTGGCGCGTGCCAACCGGGGCTTTCTCTATATCGATGAGGTCAATCTGCTCGAGGATCATCTGGTCGATCTTCTCATCGATGTCTCCGCCTCTGGAGAGAATCTGGTCGAACGCGACGGCTTGAGCGTCCGCCACCCGTCGCGATTCGTGCTCGTCGGCAGCGGCAATCCCGAGGAGGGCGAGTTGCGCCCGCAACTGCTCGATCGCTTCGGGTTGTCGGTCGAAGTGAAGACGCCGACGGAATTGGAGCAGCGCGTGGAAGTCATCAAGCGCCGCGACGAGTTCGAGCGCGACAGAATCGCGTTCATCGCGCATTGGAAGCGGCATGACGATGCGCTGCGTCGACGCATCCTCGCAGGCCGCAAACGATTGGCGGCTATCGAGACGCCCGATATCGTGCTCGAAACCGCAGCTCGCTTGTGCATGCTGCTGGGTACCGACGGCCTGCGCGCCGAGCTCACGCTGATACGCGCAGCGCGAAGCCTGGCAAGCTTCGAACAAGCCGCGCAGGTGGATGCGAGCCATCTGCGGCGGGTGGCCGCGTCCTCGCTGCGGCATCGTTTGCGGCGCGACCCATTGGACGAATCGGGGTCGACGGCAAGGGTGGAGCGTGCCGTGAGCGAGATCTTCGGCGCATGAGCCTCGAAGCCGAAGTACAGGCGTCGCTGGCTGCCTCGATGTTCGCGGTGGATGCGCATGGATTGGGCGGCGTGTGCATTCGTTCACCCGCAATTCCCCTGCGTGATCAATGGCTCGAGTTGCTGCGCGAATTGCTGCCCTCTGCATCGGCGGTGCGGAAGATCCCCTGCAATATCGCAGACTCCCGGCTTCTCGGCGGACTCGATCTGGTGGCCACGCTGCGCGCCAACAGGCCGGTCGCCGAACGCGGAGTTCTGGCGAGCAGCAACGACGGCGTGTTGGTCATTGCCATGGCCGAACGTCTGAGTGCGCATACGGCCGCGCTGCTGTGCAGTGCTCTGGAACAGGGCGAGATCCATGTCGCGAGAGAGGGCCTGATTCTCAAGGAAGCAACCCGGATCGGCATCATCGCCCTCGACGAGGGCATGTCAGAAGACGAATTTACGCCCCGATGCGTTCTGGATCGATGTGCGTTCCTGTTGGATTTCACGGCGGCCAACGCGCGCGCACGTCTCGTAGCATTACACGACCGCGCGCAGATTGACGCCGCTCGCGCAACTCTCCCCGATGTGACGATCGAGGCGACCTATGTGCAGGCTCTCTGTGCAACGGCCATGGCGCTGGGTGCCGGTTCGCTGCGCGTTAGCGTGCTCGCCGTGCGCGCTGCGCGGGTGATTGCGGCGCTCGATGGACGTTCGTCCGTGACCCAGGAAGATGCTGAATATGCCGGGCGGCTGGTGTTCGCGCCCCGGGCGAGCAGCGTGCCGGAGATTGCCAATGAGATTGCCAATGAGGATGGGCAGCAAGATCCCGCACCTCAGGAGCCACCCTCGCCTGAGCCGCAGGCCAACCTCGAGCCAGGCGAGGAGCCGCCTGCTGCGACGGATCCGGCAGAACCTCCGCTGCCGAGCGACGCATCCGCCGCGCAATCGGCGCCGGCCGACTTGCAGCAAGTACAAGATCAAGTCATGGCGGCGACTCGAGCGGCGATCCCGAGCGGGCTGCTGTCGCAAATTCGCACGCAGGCGGGGCTTCGACGCTCGGTGGGCAGCGCCCCGGCGGGCCGGTTTGGAGCACTGCGCAAGGGAGGCGCGCGTGGCCGGCCCACGGGTGTCGCCCCAGCGGGCGCGGCGAGATCGCGATTGAATATCATCGAAACGTTGCGAGCGGCCGCCCCGTGGCAGCGGGTGCGCGGCCGCACCGTGGGTAACGCAACCATGGGTCACGCAACGAGGTTGCAGATCCGGCCCGAGGATCTGCGCGTTACTCGCTATAAGCAGAGATCTCGTACGCTGACGATTTTCGCGGTCGATGCCTCCGGTTCGTCGGCATTGCACCGGCTTGCGGAGACGAAAGGAGCAGCGGAGTTGCTGCTGGCCGATTGCTATGTCAGACGCGATCAAGTGGCGGTGATTGCGTTCCGCGGGCGCACGGCAGAGATTCTACTGCCGCCCACCCGCTCGCTGGTGCGCGCCAAGCGCAGCCTGTCCGCACTGCCGGGCGGGGGCGGTACGCCGTTGGCCGCCGCGATCGACGCCGCTGCGCAGCTGGCATCTCAAGCGCAGCGGCGCGGTGAGAGCCCCACCGTCGTGATGTTGACGGACGGGCGCGGCAATGTGGCCCGCGACGGACGCACGGGACGCGAAGCAGGGCAGGCTGACGCGACACGCGCCGCGAAGGTTTTCGGCAGCGCCAAGATCAGCGCGTTGTTCGTCGATACGTCGCCGCGGCCCCACGATCTTGCGCGCAGCCTGGCGCGCGCCATGAGCGCCACGTACGTAGCGCTGCCGTTTGCCGATGCGGCTTCGCTGTCGAGACTGGTCGGTGCCGCGAACTCGCGGCGCTGAGCGATGCGCTCGCGGCGCGGAGCTACGAACTCGCGGCGCTGAGCTTCAAGCCAAGGCGCGCGGCGGCGACCCGCCGAGCGCTCGCCGGCGCCCGTCCATCAATTTCAAAATCATCGGCGTCAAGATCAATTGCATGGCCAGCTCCATCTTGCCGCCGGGCGCGACGATGATGTTCGGGCGCGACATGAACGAGTCATGAATCATCGAGAGCAAGTAGGGAAAGTCGATCCCCTTCGGGTCGGCAAAGCGAATCACCACGAAGCTCTCGTCGGCCGTGGGGATGTAGCGCGCCGTGAAGGGATTGGAGGTATCGACGGTCGGCACGCGTTGAAAATTGATGTGGGTCTGGGAGAACTGCGGGCAGATGTAATTCACATAATCCGGCATGCGGCGCAGGATCGTATCCACGACCGCCTCCGTGGAATACCCGCGTGTATCCTTGTCGCGATGCAGTTTTTGAATCCATTCCAAATTGATGATCGGAACGACGCCGATCGTCAGGTCGGAGTGTTTGGCCACGTTGACGGTCGGCGTCACCACGGCGCCATGCAGCCCTTCGTAAAATAGCAAGTCCGTATCGGCTTCCATGTCCTGCCAGGGCGTGAACGTACCCGGCGGCTGTTTGAAGGGCGCGGCTTCCGCTGCATTGTGGAGGTAGCGACGAATGCGCCCGCGGCCCGTCTCAGCGTATGTCTTGAAAACGGTTTCCAGTTCCTCGAACAGGTTGTTCTCCGGCCCGAAATGGCTGAAATGATGGTCGCCCTGCGCGGCAGCCTCCTGGAGCTTGACCTTCATGGCCTCGCGGTCATAGCGATGAAAGGAGTCGCCCTCCACCAATGCCGCCTTGATCTTCTCGCGCCGGAAGATCCAATTGAACGTTCGGGTGACCGATGTGGTGCCGGCGCCGGATGACCCGGTGACGGCGATGATGGGGTGTCTGGCGGACATGAGCTTTCCTCGTAGTGAATTCGACGCGCTAAGGTTGGGTGACTGACGAACGTTCTTTGAACCGCGGACCGGCGGGTCGTGCGAGAAGTTGCCGCTCGAGTTCCTGAACGCCGAGCATGGTGCCGCCGATCTGCGCGGCCGCTGCCCCGGTCAGCGGATGCTCCGCTGACCCCAAGGACGGGAGCACCAGGTCAGCCGCTGAAAAATCCTCGCCCATCGTCCAATGCGTGGGTGTCACGACGGTGAACAGATCCGCGCCCTTGGCCGCTTTGAGTCCGTTGGCGGAATCCTCGATCGCGACGCAATTCGCCGCCGGCTCGCCGAGCCTGCGAAGAGTCCACTCATAGATGTCGGGAGCGGGCTTCATGTGGTCGACGACATTGCCCGCGCCGATCACAGCGAACTTTTTTGCAGCATCGGCACCCAAATTGCTGCTCAGCAGACTCTCGATATTGGCCGCGGTGGTGGTCGTTGCTATGGCCAGTCTAACGCCGGCGCCGGCACACTCCTCGAGGAGCCGTGCGACCCCGTCGCGCAGCCGCACCCCGCCGGTCGCGAGCGCGGCAGTGTAGAGGTCGGTCTTGCTGCCATGAAGGGCAGGGATCTTCTTGCTCAGAAGCGCGCGCTCGGCTGCCGCCAGCGGCAACGAGTCGATGTATGCCTGCAAACGTTGCTTGCCGCCGGCGACCGACAGCAGTTGTGCGTAGGCGGGGATGCTCCAGTTCCAATCGAGTCCGTGCAGGCGAAATGCCTCGTTGAAGGCGCAGCGATGGGTTTCCTCGGTGTCCGCAAGCGTTCCGTCGACATCGAGAATGAGCGCCTTCAGCTTCATGCAGACACGCGCGTTCTCATGCAAACACGAGTTTCAAGCAAACACGCGGCTGGCGCGGATGTCCTCGCCCTCGATGGTCATCAGATCCTCGCGGCTCAAGGGATGCTCCGTCGATGAGACGATCCGGCTTGCCTGGCGCAAACGCGCCCGGTCGAGGGCATTGCGGATCGAGCGGGCGTTCGCGAAGTTCGTTTGGGCGGCGCGCAGCCCGATATAGTCTGTGAGAGCCGCGCGTCCCGAATCGCTGAGCCGATATTGCATATTCTGCAGCATGAGTTCGGCGATCTGTTCCAGTTCCTGCGGTGTATAGTCTGGAAAATCAATATGATGCGCGATGCGGGATTGGAGGCCCGGATTGGATCTATAGAAGGTGTTCATCCGCCCGGCATAGCCTGCGAATATCACGACCAAATCATCACGCCTATTTTCCATAGCTTGCAGCAGAATCTCGATGACTTCCTGGCCGTAGTCGCGCTCGTTTTCCGGCCGATAGAGATAATACGCCTCATCGATGAACAGTACACCGCCGCTGGCCCGCTTCAAGATTTCCTGGGTTTTTGGGGCGGTATGGCCGATGTACTGGCCCACCAAATCGTCGCGCGTCACCGCCACCAGATGACCTTTGCGCAGATACCCCAGGCGATGCAGAATCTGTGCCATACGCAGTCCGACCGTGGTTTTGCCGGTACCCGGATTGCCCGTGAAGGACATGTGCAACGGCGGCGGCGACGCTTTCAGTCCGAGTTGGTTGCGCGCCCGTTCGATGAGAAGCAGCGCTGCAATCTCGTGCACGCGAGCTTTGACGGGTTTGAGTCCCACCAACTCGCGGTCCAGCTCATTGAGCACTTCCTCGATCTTCGAATCCGCGAGCAAAACGCGCATGTCGATGTGGTCGGCACCGGCGCCGCTGCCTAATTTCGGTGCCGTTTCGTTGCCCTTCAAAATGGTCGCCCCTACTTGTAGCGCTGGCCTTCGGGTTCGCGCGTGGCGTAGCTGCCGGGAGTGTAGCGGATGTTCCGGCAATCGACCTCCTGACGTATCTTGGCACACCGCATGACGCCGGATTTGTATCGTTCAGCGCGGTTACCCATAACGACTCCTTCGGCGCATCATTGAGACGGGCCGCATTGTAGCTGATCATATATAAGTGATAATCAATATTTGCGAGAATATACATAAGATAAAACTGATACTGAGATCCGGGGGGTTCGATCCATGTCCATACAAAACGCCTCGTTGCGCCAGCTTCGCGTCTTCGAATCGGCAGCGAGCCACCGCTCATTCTCGAGGGCTGCCGAGCAACTCCATCTCACGCAGCCCGGCGTTTCCATGCATGTGAAGGAGTTGGAAGGTCACGTCGGTTTGCCCTTGTTCGAGCGCCTCGGCAAGAAGCTGTTCGTCACGCAGGCAGGCGCGGAGTTGCTGACTCACGTGCGCGAGATCTTGCGTACCATCAAGGATGCCGAAGAAACGCTCGACCAACTGAAGGGCTTGCGGCGGGGATTGCTCAATCTCGGCGTGGTCAGCACGGCAAAGTATTTCGTGCCGACTTTGCTGGCGCGTTTTCGTAAGGGCCACCCGCACCTCGAAGTCAGGCTCGGCGTCAGCAACAGAGATGCGGTGATCGAGCAGCTGGTGGCCAATCAAATCGACCTGGCAATCATGGGCCGCTCGCCCGATGAACTCGACACCGTCGCTGAACCGTTTGCGCAAAACCCGCACGTGGTCATCGCGGCCCCCGACCATCCGCTGGCATCGCGGCTTGGTATCCCCGTCGAGGCCATCTGCGACGAAACGTTCATCGTGCGCGAGCCGGGTTCGGGTACGCGCCTCGCGATGCAGCAGTTCTTCGGCGACCGCGAGCTTTCCTGCAAGGTGGGTATGGAGATGGTCAGCAACGAAACGATCAAGCAAGCCGTGATGGCAGGCATGGGGCTGTCGTTCATCTCGCGTCATACGATTGATATGGAGGTGCAGATGGGTAGGCTGGCGATCCTGGACGTGCACGGCACGCCGGTCATGCGGCAATGGCACGTCGCACATTTGTCGAAAAAGCGCCTGTCGCCGACCGCGGCGGCGTTCAAGGAGTTCGTCTTGGCTCACGGCCGCGAATTTTTGCATGAGCAATCAGCCTCGAGCTGATCAGCTGCCCACTCATCAGCAGCCCGCTGATCAGGTGAACGGGTGGGAACAGGAACGGTCCACGTGGCCCCATCATGAGACCAGCCGTTTCGTGCGGGCCGCGGGTATCCGCTGGCACGTGCAACGCATGGGCCAAGGTGAACCCATGATACTGGTGCATGGTACCGGTGCCTCGACGCATTCGTGGCGCCGTGTCATGCCGCTCTTGGCGCGCCGCTATTCGGTGATTGCCATCGATCTTCCGGGACACGCCTTCACCGATCCGTTGAGTCCGCAACGCACCTCGATCGTTGGGATGAGCGACGCGCTCGGCGCACTGCTCGAGACCATGGACGTGAGCCCTGTCTATGGGCTGGGGCATTCGGCCGGCGCGGTGGTCTTGTGCCAGATGGCGCTGCAACGGCACATTCGTCCGCGTCGCATCGTCAGCGTCAATGGTGCCTTCCTGCCCCTGGGAGGTTCTGCGAGCCGGGTGTTCGCCCCCGTGGCGCGGATTCTCGGCAACAACGCGAGCGTCGCACGCTTGCTGGCGCCCGGAGCGCACCGGGCGCGCGCCACGGTGAAACGACTCATCGCGCGCACCGGATCGACGTTGGACGAGGAAGGCATGGAACTCTACGAGCGATTGGTGTGCAAATCGCGGCACGTGGCGGGCGCGCTGCGCATGATGGGCAATTGGAGCTTGCATGCTTTTCAGGAATCGCTGCCGAGGCTCGAGGTGCCGGTGACCCTCATCGTCGGCGGCAACGACTTGATGGTGCCGCCGCGCCAGGCAGCCGTGGTGCAGAGAGCCGCCAAGCATGCGACGGTGCGTTGCCTGCCGGGACTTGGGCATCTGGCTCACGAGGAGAATCCTGCGCTCATCGCCGACGAGGTTGCGAGCGTCTGCGATTGAGTAGTTGCATCGCGACATGTTCCAGCGGAGGATATTGGAGGATGACCGCGACCATGCCCATGCAACAAGTTCCGGGTGGCCGCGCGTTCGCCTCGGCGGCGGATGCAGCGGCGTGTGCATCATTGCTATACGACGGCTCGCGTACGTTTTTCGCCGCATCGCGTGTGCTGCCGAAAGGGGTCAGCGATCCGGCGATCGGGTTGTATGCGTTTTGCCGACTGGCCGACGATGCGATCGACCGGGGTGACGATCGTGCAATCGCGCTCGAGGACCTATACGCGCGGCTCGACGGCATCTACTCGGGGCGGCCTCACGACCATGCGGCCGACCGTGCGTTTGCGGATGCTCTACTGCGGCATGACATTCCGAAAGCCCTGCCGATCGCGTTGCTGGAGGGTTTCGAATGGGACGCGCGCAGCCGACGCTACGAGAACATTTCCGAGCTTTATGCCTATGGCGCCCGTGTTGCCGGCACCGTGGGCGCGATGATGGCGATGGTCATGGGGGTGCGCTGCCGCGCGCAACTCGCGCGCGCTTGTGATCTTGGCGTCGCGATGCAGTTGACCAACATTGCGCGGGACGTGGGTGAAGATGCCCGCTGCGGACGCTTGTATCTGCCTCTCGACTGGATGCGGGAGGCGGGTTTGGACCCGGACGCGTGGTTGGCGAATCCCGTTTTCTGCGCCCGGCTCGGGCTCGTCATCGAGCGGGTGCTGGC
>Ga0116231_10002835_pt1 | contig 36142 bp, 30 predicted proteins | sample S1TSphgellanicum_2_FD_89695 | JGI IMG/M metagenome (GOLD analysis project Ga0116231, IMG submission 89695) | Host-associated microbial communities from peat moss isolated from Minnesota, USA - S1T2_Fd - Sphagnum magellanicum MG | ecosystem: Host-associated > Plants > Peat moss > Unclassified...
AAACGGACGTCGTCCGTGGGGCGCGGGGTGTCTCGAGGCGGCAAATGCGGATCGGAAAAGGGAAAGCGCTCGCCGGCGCTGGGCAGGGGATAGTAATCGAGCCCGCTATCGAACGCGGGATCGATTCGTGAACTGAGCGCTACGAGCGCGTCGGGGGTGAAGTACCGGGCGAGCGCCGCGCCACCGCTGTTCGACGCGCCACCGGCCAGCCAGCGGCTGCCCAGTCGGTGACTGTACACGCCGTATTGCGACGAGAAGAGGGGGGTGTCGCTGAGCTGCTTCAATGTCAACGTGGAGCCAAGCGATGTAACCCCCTCGCCCACCGTATCGACGCCGGTCGCCAGGAAGGCCGCGCAGCCATCCGTCGTGCCGGCGGCAATCACCACGTCGGCGGGCAGGCCGAAGCGGATCGCCACAGCCGGTTCGAGGGTCCCGATCGGCGTGCCGGGCTCCACGATCTCAGGCAACAAGGCCTCGCGAATACCAAGATCCCTGAGCCAGCTGGGCCAGCACCGACGCACCGGATCGTAGCCCGTCTTGAGCGCGTTGTTTTCGTCGCTGATGCCCGCCGGCGCGCCGAGCCGAGCGGCAATCCAGTCGGCTTGGTGGGCAAGCCGCGCCGTGCCGGGCACGTCCTGCATCGCCAGGAGTTTGGCCAGAGGGGAAGCGGCCCCGCCCGCGGCGCTGCCCTCGGGGGCCACCGCAGCGACCGCGCGCACGGCACCCTCCGGCGCGGGATCATTGTAGAGGCTGGCTTCGTGCATCGGCTGCCCTGCTGCGTTGAGCAACACGATCGTGCCGGATGTGCCGTCGACCGCGATACAGCGCACGCGGGAAAAATCGGCGGACGCCTGCAGAGCCGCCATCGCCGATTCCACTGCATGCCACCAGCCAGCGGGATCGCGGCGATTCGAGGGCGCCAGCACGGCGGAGCGCATGCCGAGCAGCGTTCCGTCAGCATCCACCAGGGCCACACGCACGCCCGACGTGCCGACATCAATCCCGATCGCGGCAAGGGTCACGCCACGGTTCCCGTTCGTCGTCGCGGCATCAAACGCCGACCCGAGCCTGGGGTGATTTTGGTCGTTTTGCATCGGTTCCGGTGTGCCAACTTAGCCAGAGGCGCTTGACGAGTATTTCACAATCCAGAGGGATCGCCGCAGCGAGACGGACTGCTCCCGTTCTCGAGCGTACCTAGCACCCTGCCACCGCCCTTGTGGGGTAAGGTGCTCTCGAGGTGAAATGCAGGCAAGAGCCGCGATTCGAGAGCAGGGCCGGCGCTGCTCGCTGCAATCTCACCCGGGGGCAGTTCGGTGCGGTTTTCCAATTCAATCATTCGCTTACCCGGGATACTGCAGTCGAAGCTCGAACAGGATGCGCGTGCACTGTTGCATCCGGCGACGGGACCGAAAATCGATTTCACCCAGCCCCGAGGGGAAGGCGCGCTCCTTCCGCCCGACTCCCTCACGTGGCGGATCTTCAAGAATCCGATCTCGCTATTGGTGGGCGGGATCGCAGCGGTCATTCTCGAGTTGGCAGAGCCCTCGGTGCGGACTGGGGTATGGGAGCACTCCGCCTTCGCCAAGGACCCGATGCGTCGCCTGCAGCGCACGGGTCTGGCCGCGATGGTGACCGTCTATGGGGCCCGCAGCATTGCCGAGCCGATGATCGCGCGGATCGTGGATAGGCATTCGCGGGTCGAGGGCAGAACCCCGGGCGGCGTGCCCTACCGGGCCAACGACCCGCGGCTCCTGAACTGGGTGCAGGCAACGGCCTCCTTCGGATTCACGGAAGCGTACAGCCGATACGTGAGCCCGTTGGCCAGCCGGGAATTGGATCTTCTTTATCGCGAGGGCGCGACGGCGTCGATGCTCTACGGTGCGCCGAACTCGCCCAGGTCGTACGCCGAACTCCGCGCTCTGTTCCGCAGCATGCGAGATCACTTGGAACCCTCCCCGATCGTCTTCGAGTTCCTCCGGATCATGCGAACCGCGGAAGGCTTTCCGAGACCCGTCAGTTGGCTCCAAGGGATGCTGGTTCGTGCCGCCGTCGAAATCGTCCCGGCCGAGATCCGCGCATGCCTGGGCCTGACTTCCCAGTATGGACTCAGACGCTCAGAACGGCGGATCATCGAAGTGGCGGGATCGCTCGCCGACAAAGTCGTTCTGGCGGAAAGCCCGGCCGCGCAAAGCTGCGTCCGCCTGGGGCTGCCGACCCAGTACCTTTACACGCAAGCTGACCGGTAGCCGGCCTGAGCTTCGAGGAGCGCGCATGGCAGGATATTCGAGTACCCCTCTGTCGAAGAAGCTGGGCATCAAAGAGGGATATGCGGTTCATGCGCTCGGTGCCCCTCCCGGCTACCGGGCCTTGCTCGACCCGTTACCCGCCGGGGTCGTTATCGGCGCGAGGCCGGGGCCGAAGACGAATCTCGTTCACCTGTTCGAGACCGACCGCGCTCGCCTGGCGCGACATCTCACTGCGTTGCGTAAGAAACTCCCCGCTGATGCAGCCGTGTGGGTGTCCTGGCCGAAGAAATCATCCCAAGTCCCCACGACAGTCACGGAAAACACCATTCGCGAGTTGGCATTGCCGCTCGGCTTCGTCGACGTCAAGGTTTGCGCCGTGACGGACGTTTGGTCGGCCTTGAAGCTCGTCGTCCGCAAGGAACTGCGTTAGTGGCCTTCGAACCGAACCGGTGCCGCATGGTTCGTCATGCGGCACCGTGGTCGGCTTCACCGGGACGCGAGGGTCGTGGCTTTCGATGCGACTCCGAACTGGAGGTCGTAGACCTTGGTCAGGGACGACGAGTTGATCTGTTCCACCGCGCCGGAAATGGCGTGGTCGGTGCAGGCTTTCACCTGGGCCAGCTGCCCCAAATCTCGGGAGCCGGGGACTTCGCAGACACGCTCGGCCGCGCTGCGCAGCCGCTGCAACAGCACTGCTGCGCCCGCCTCGGTTTTCACGTTGAGATCCGCATAGCCGACGTGCACCTGGCGCAGGTCATCGGCGCGGCTGACCGTCGCGAGTGCGGTCCACACCGCCACGGCGGCAAAGCCGATGCGCAGCGCGTTCTTGGTGTTCTGAGTGAAATTCTTCATGACTGTCTCCTCGAAAGTGATTGGTTGGTCGTCGAGGAGAAGTCTGCGCTGCCGGGAAGAATGCTTCTGTCAGGGGCCTGACACAGCCGGTGGAGGTCTCGGCACCCGGCCGGCTACCGACAGCGCTCGCCGCTGGTCAGCAGGCACTGCGAGAGTTGCTCGGACACGAGCCAGAGGTCGCCGGGTGCGATGCATTCCTCGGCTCGTTCGATCGATTGGCACAGGGATTTTGGCTCGAGCACGCCGATCATGCTCGTGTCTTTCTGTTTGGTCCACCACTGCGGCATGATCACGAGCCCCCGAACCACGAAGCGCTTGCCCGTCGCCTGTTCCAGCATTCGCGCCAGCCATCGCGCTTGATCTTGCACGTTCTTGGCCAGATTGCGATCGGGCACGGCGTCTGCCACGAGCACATGATTGTGGTCCAGTCGGATCGTCGTTTTCGGCCAGGGCTTGGCGCCGTCCTGGACGTCGATCACGTAGATGCCATGACGCGAGACGACGATGTGATCGAGGTTCAACCCCGCGCCGGCGACTCCGTGGAAAAGATGCGCACCCTGTTTGCGCAAGGGCTCGAGAAACTGGGCGACGCCCTGGGCGCGATCCGGCCCTCTCCTGAAACGCTCCGCCTGACGGCGGAAATTCGACAGTCGCCAGACAGCGATGCCGAGCGCAACGACGGCCACGATCGAATACACGACGGGGCGACGCGGCCAGTCATTGAGGTAGGCCAGCCATTCCAAACCGGCAAGCAGACCGAAGATCGCGGCGCCGACGAAGTATTCGACCAGATGAAATTTGCGCGGGCTGGGCGGCCGACGGTGAGCGCGTGCGTTCCAGGCCGGCAGCGATTCGGGTCTGAGCGGCGAAACACTAGACATCGCTGTGGTTTCCTGCGCGCATGGTGCAGGCTCTCATGCCCGCGAGGGGCGGACATTGACGCAGGTCGCGGTTCCGCCGCTCGCGGCACCCGGGGCGTCACGGGTCGCCGCAACTCACCAAATCGGCGGCACGGGCTCGACGCGGATCTCCGGCGGCCGCCCGGGAGTTCCCCCGCCATTCTTGTTCGTGAGCTGCAACAGGCCGAGATAGGCCTCTGCCTGTGGGTCGACCGAGACGACGATGGTCCCGGCGGCCCCATCTTGGCCATTGCGCCCGTCCATCCCATTGCGCCCGTCGAGGCCCGGCATACCGGGAGGGCTGCCGGATCCACCGGCGCCGCCCCGACCACCGCGGCCACCCGATCCGCCGCGGCCGCCGGCCCCACCATTGGCGTCGACGCTGAGGGTGCCGCCGTTGGGATCGATCAGGAACAGTCTTTCGCGGCTGGCGCTGGCAACACGCGCCTGCAGCAGCGGAGGATCGCCCGCTTGCAGAGTGAGCCAGACGTGCACGTTCTCCCCCGGCTGACCGGGACCGCCATCGTCGCCATCTCGCCCGTCGCCGCCATTCCCGCCCGAACCGCCCGCGGACGGCTGTCCGGTGGGATCCCCGATGGGCACCACGCCATCGGAGCCGGCGCTCCCGTCCGAACCGGCCATCCCGTCGAATCCGTTGCTGCCTGCCTTGCCGGAGAAATGCGCATGAAAAGCCGCGTCGTAGCGCACCGGGATGTCGAGATTCGTTTTGACCTCCGGGTGGCCCACGACCGTCAGCGCCAACTGCGGCGCCTGATTTTCACTGAGACGCGGATCGGCGGGGAGTGCCACGATACCTTTCTTGTCGATCGTGACGATGCTGGGGTCGAAGGTGAAACTGTCGTACAGCACACGGCCATGCCCTGCGCCCTCGGTGACATAGCGTTTACCGTCCGCCGTGGTCGCCGTCACGACGAGCGCCGCGTGTTTGCCCGGACTCAAGCCAGGTCCCGGCACCAAGTTCGCCGTGACGTCTGTGACCGGCAGTTTGTCGAGTCTCGTGCGCAAGCCCAAGGCAACTTCGATGGAGCTGCAGGCGGTCAGGGAGCTCACTGTCGCGACGATCACCGCCGCGACCGCCGTGGCTCCGATACGACCGCGATCCAGCGTCTCCCTCCTCATCAAGCGCTCCTCGCACAGTATTACTGCGGAGCGTTATCTTAGGCCTGGTGATCGTCGGGAAGCATTGTCGCAGCGCAAAGAAATGCGAACGTCCGCCCACCCGCGAGTGGCGGCTCAGGCTGTCGCCTTCACGACGAGAACGTCGCAGCTCAGGCGGTCGAGCACGTGTTCGGCGGTATGCCCGATGAAGATCCGCTTGAAGCCCGAGCGCGAGGTTGCACCCATGACGACGAGGCCCAGCTTCAGGTTGCGCGCGAGCCGTGGCAACTCACGAACCGGGTCGCCCGTCACGAGATGCGCACGGCCGCGTCGAATCCCGTAGCGGGCCAGGATCTTGACGAAGCGGCGCCGCATGTCGAGACCCTGCTTGCGTTCTTGCGCGGGCTGCGGCTCCGGCAGCACTGGACCGATGGGCACGCCGACGAGCGGCAACGGCAGCGGCCGGTAGACATGGGCTGCATGCACCGAGCCCCGCGTGATCGCGGCCAGCGCCTCGGCCACGGTGACGATCTCATCATCGAGCGCACTCGTCTCGCCGTTCTGATGAAACGGATCGAGGGCCGCCAAGATTCGCGGACTGCGCCACGCCGCTCGACCTTTCACGATCAGCAGCGGGACCGGGCAATGGCGGATCAATTCGAAGTCGGTCTGAGTCAACAGCAGGCGCGCGAAGACATTGTGCTTGCGCGCTTCGATGACCACGAGATCTGCCTTCGTCTCGCGGACACGGCGCAGGATCGCCTCGTGCGCCGGGTAGCCGGTTTGTACCGCGGTCGAGACCAGCAGTTCCTCCCGCCTGAGGCGGTTCGCGATCCGCTCGAGCAGCCGATTGCTTTCGGTGAATTCCCAGCGAGTGAACTGTTCCGCGCTCGCGTGAGCCATGCCGGCCGACATCGCCGCGGGGATGGCATGAAAAAGCTCGACGCTCGCGCCCGATCCGTGGGCCAACGCAGTGGCACGCCGGACGGCCTTGTCGACGCCCGCGGCGGGATCGGCGATCGCGACCAGAATACGTTCGAATCTCCGCTCCACCATGATCGTTCTCCCGATGGAATCGACTGTGATCCCAAGCTGCAGCGTTGGGGCGTGATTCGCGCATGCAAGGGCGGGCGCGGCTTGCTTAGGTATAATCCCTGGTCGCGACGCGCCGTGGCGCAGGAATCCGAGGCAACGGTAATGACAAGGACCGCAGCGAAAACTCATCCCCTCCAATGTCGCTGCGGCACCCTGCGTGGGCAGATCTCGGATCCGGATCGCGTCAACCGGGTCGTTTGTTACTGCCGGGATTGCCAGGCTTTCGCTTATTTTCTCGGCAACCCGCAGACCACGCTCGATGCCCTCGGGGGCTCGGACGTCGTGCAAACGATCCCCGCGCGCGTGACGTTCACGCAAGGCACGGATTCCTTGGCCTGCATGCGCCTGTCCCCGAGAGGATTGCTGCGCTGGTACGCGCAATGTTGCCGCACGCCGATCGGGAATACCGTCGCGAATCACCGGTTTTCCTTCGTCGGCCTCCTGCACGACTGCCTGGAGCACGGCGACCGGTCGCTCGATGTCGCATTTGGCCCGGTGCGTATGTGGAATTCAGAGAAGTCCGCGCGCGGGCCCGTTACGGTGCCGCGGGGCAGCTTCGCCGCCGGCCTCGCGCGCTTCGCCGGCCTGGTGCTCCGCGCCCGCCTCGACGGCAGTTATCGACGCACACCTTTCTTCGTCACCACGACGGGCGAGCCGGTCGTGATTCCTCGAATCCTCACCCAGAGCGAGCGCGAGGGCCTCCTCCCGGTCGAGTTGCGCATGGCCGGCTCGTGAACAGCGTACGGCGAGGGTACCGGGCCGTGGACGCGCTCGTCGGACTCGCGGCCCTCACCCTGCTCGCGAGCGCGCGAGCCGAAGTGACCGCAGTCCGGGTTGTGGAGCGCACCCCGTTCGCCGCCGGCGAGGTGTTCGGGTCGGTCGGCGCCTATGAGAAAATCCGCGGCGTCGCCGAATTTAGTCTGGACCCGGAGGCGCCGGCCAATTCCCGAATCGTCGATTTGCGTTTGGCACCGCGCGCCGCCGACGGGCGCGTCCACTTCGAAAGCGGCTTCGTGTTGCTGCGGCCGACACGGGCCCGCGCATCGACCCTGCTCTACGACGTCAACAATCGCGGTGGCATCGCGATACTCGGCCAGCTCGACGGCGCCAGCCCGGTCAATAACGACCCGACGACGGCCGCGGACGCCGGCGATGGATTTCTGATGCGCCATGGTTTCACGCTGCTGTTCTCCGCATGGACCTGGGACGTGGCTCCGCAGGCGCCGGGCATGAAACCCCTGGTGTTTCAGGCGCCGATCGCCCATGAGGCCGACGGATCGGCGATCAGGGGCATCGTCGAGAACGAATTCACCGTGAACACGCCCCAGGACATCACGACCTACGCCGGCATGCGGGGGCTCACCTACGAGCCGGCCGTCGCCGACGATCCGGCGGCAGTCCTGACGGCGCGCTCACGCCCGGCTGATGCGCGCGTGCCGATCGACCGCGCGCACTGGCGTTTCCTCGCCGCCGAGGAACCGGGCGGTCCGGGCCGGGTGCGATTGGACGGCGGTTTCCAACCCGGCACCCTGTATGAACTGACCTATCAGGCCCAAGACCCCCGGGTCACCGGCGCAGGACTTGCCGGCATTCGAGACCTGCTCGCGTATTTCCGCGACCACGGGTTCGAAGGCGCGCCGGTTCCCCGGCGGGTCTTGATTTTCGGCATCAGCCAATCCGCCCGGGTCATCGGACGCCTCCTGCACGACGGACTCGACGTCGACGAGTCGGGACGTTTGGCATTCGACGGCGCGTATTTGCAGGTGCCGGGCGCGGGCGGATCGGCGGGATTCAACAGCCGCTTCGTCCAGCCGACTCGCCACCCCTCGCTGCTCGAGGAGCACGACTATCCGGCCGACATGTTCCCGTTCACCAGCCGCGCCAGTCGCGATCCCGTCACCGGCGTCAGCGGGTCGACCCTGGACCACGCGCGCGATGCCCACGGCCGTCTCCCCAAGCTCATGATCGCCAACACCTCGACCGAGTTCTGGAATCGCGACGCATCGCTGATCGAGACGACGCCGGACGGCGCGGCCGACGTCGCGCCCGCCGCCAACGTACGGCTCTATGCGTTCATGGGCGCACAACATTACGTGGGTCGTTCGCGCACGCGCGCGCCCTTCGTCAATTGCGTCTCGACTACCGATCATTACCTGGCGATGCGGGCACTGGTTTTGGCGCTGGACCGCTGGACCCGCACGGCCACGCCTCCGCCGCCCAGTGCCTACCCCAGTCTGAGTGCCGGTACCCTGCTCACGGTGGAAGCGTATCGATCCCGGTTTCCGGCGGTCCCGGGCCTCGTGCCACCCGTGCAGAACCTGCGTGAACCTCGTCTGGACTTCGGTCCCCGCTTCGCGAGCGAGGGAATCGCCGATTCGATTCCGCCGGTCGCGGGTCGCGGATACGAGACCCTGGTGCCCTCGCCCGACGCCGACGGCAACGATCGCGGCGGCGTGCGTTCGATCGAGATCCAGGTCCCGCTGGGCACCCATACCGGTTGGAATTTGCGCGCGCCGGAAACCGGTTTCGGCTGGGCGACGGCGCGCTTCGACGGCAGCTTCCAAGCCTTCGCCCGCACGGAGGCCGAGCGCGCGGCGAACCACGACCCGCGCCCCAGCCTCGCGTCGCGCTATCCGACGCGCGAGGTCTTCGTGACAGCCGTGCGCCGCGCCGCGCAGCGCCAGGTCGCCGCCGGCTTTCTGTTACCCGAAGACATCGATCGCGCGGTCGCGGAGAACGTCGGCCTCTACGATCGCCTCCAGCGCCATGCTCCCGGCGATCCGAGCTGCGATTACTTGTACGCGCAGTGAGCCGCTACGCGTCCAGAGATCGGCGAAGGTCGCGAAAACGAAGCTGCCGACTCCGGCAACCGCGATGGCCCGCAGCGAGCTAGGGACGCCTCAGACGGGTTTGCGCGCGTACCAGCCGAAGCCGAGGATCACGGCGTAACACACCGCCGGCACGGCGAGGGCCAATTTCAAGCCCTCGAGATCGGCGACATGCCCGGTGATCAAGGGGACGATTGCGCCGCCGACGATGGCCATGCAAATGATTCCGGAGCCCTCGGCGGTGCGCACGCCCAAGCCCGCGCAGGCCAGCGAAAATATCGTTGGAAACATGATCGAATTGCACAGGCCCACGGCGAGCAAGGCCCAACCGGAGCCGAGGCCCGCAGTCGTACCCGAGAGCAGCAGCAAAAGGATCGCGAGGCCGGTTACGCCGGTGAGCACCTTCCCGGGCGCGAAGACGCGCAGCAAGTACGCGCCGATGAATCGCCCGACCATCGCCCCGCCCCAGTAATAGGGCACGTGCTCGCCGGCGGCCTTCGCGGTGATGCCCATCACGCTGCCTTGCATCAGGTAATTGACCAGGATCGAGCCGATGGACACCTCGGCGCCGACGTACAGAAAGATGCACAAGGCGCCAAAGGCAAAGCGCGGGCGGGCCAGCAGCGTGAAGGCCTGAATCAGCTTGCCCGGGACGACGGGAGCTTCCTTGAGCCGATGGCGCTGGAACCATACGACGACGGCGACGATCAAGAGCGCGAGCGCCAGACCGAGATAGGTTCGCTCGACCACCTGCGTCTCGACGCTGCGAAAGGCGACGAGGGCCGCGCCCGACAGCTTGCTGGCGTCCGTGCTCGCGATCGAGCCGAGGATCAACTGCGAGCCGACGTAGGGAAAAATCGTCGTACCGAGAGAGTTGAACGCCTGAGCGAAGGTCAGGCGGCTCGAGGCCGTGGCCGTTGCGCCGAGCATGGAGATCAGCGGGTTGGCCACGACCTGGACGATCGTGATCCCGGAGGCGAGCACGAACAACGCGAACAAGAACATGCCGAACACACCGGAACTGGAGGCCGGCACGAACAGCAGACAGCCGATCGTCATCGCGACGAGACCCACGACGGCGGTGCGCATGTAGCCCAAACGCTCGACGATCGCGGCCGCCGGCAGGGAAATCACGAAGTACGCGGCGAAAAACGCCGACTGCACCAGCATCACGTCGGCATAGGTCAGCGTGAACAGCGACTTCAACTTCGGGATGATCACGTCATTGAGGCTCGTGATGCCACCGAAGATAAAGAACAGTGCGAAGACGAAGATGCGCAGTTCTTCGGCGCGCGTCGCCTCGCCCGCGCCGGAGTTCACGCCGCTGCTCATGCTCATATGATCGTGCCATCCCCACTTAACATAGCCATTTCCGGCCAAGCCAACTACACTTTGCCGACCCCGGAGTCGATCCCGGATCATACAGGAAGCCTCCGATGCACCGCCCGGTTTCGATCGGCACACTTGGCGTCGATGCCTCTCTCCACGAATTCGTGAACCGGGAAGTCCTACCGGGAACGGCGCTGAGCGAACCGGCGTTTTGGGAGGGCTTTGCCGCTCTGGTTGCGCGCCTGGCGCCGATCAACGCGGCCCTGTTGGCGCGCCGCGACGAACTCCAAGCGAGCATCGACCAGTGGCATCGCGCCCACCCGGGCGCGCAGTTCGATCACGACGCCTACGTGGCGTTTCTGCACCACATTGGCTACCTCGCCCCGGCCTGCGATCCCTTCACGATCGACACCGAGGGGGTCGATGCGGAAATTGCGTCCGTCGCCGGACCACAATTGGTCGTGCCGGTCAACAATGCGCGCTATGCCTTGAATGCGGCCAATGCGCGCTGGGGCAGTCTGTACGACGCCCTGTACGGCACCGACGTCATCGACGAGGCGGACGGCGCCGAACGCGGGACGACCTACAATCCGGTGCGCGGCGCGCAGGTCATTGCGTACGGGCGGCAGTTCCTCGACGAGTATTTTCCGCTGATCGATGCAAGTCATCGCGACGCGCTGGGGTTTCGCGTCGATACCCATGGTCTCGGCGTGCTGCTGGCCTCGGGCGGCGTCACCCGCTTGCGCGAGCCCGCGGCTTTCCGGGGCTTCCAAGGAGACGAGGCCGCGCCGACGCTGGTGCTGCTCGTGCATCGCGGACTGCACGTCGAGATCCACATCGATCGGTCCCATGGGATCGGTGCCACGGATCGCGCCGGGGTCGGCGACATCGTGCTCGAATCGGCCTTGTCCACGATTCAAGACTTCGAGGACTCCGTTGCCGCGGTCGACGTCGCTGAGAAACTCGTCGTCTACCGCAACTGGCTTGGCCTGATGAAAGGCACGCTGGACGCCGACGTCACGAAGGGAGGAAAGACCCACCGGCGGCGTCTGAACGTCGACCGGCGCTACCGAACGGCAGGCGGCGGCGAACACTCCTTGCCGGGGCGCAGCCTCCTGCTCGCGCGCAATGTCGGGGCCCATATGCTGACCGACGCGGTGACTCTGGACGGCGAAGCGATACCCGAAACCTTCCTCGACGCCGTCATGACCGCGCTGATCGGCAAACACGATCTCGACGCCGATCGCGATCCGGGCCGTCCCCGCAATTCACGCCGCGGATCGATCTACATCGTCAAGCCGAAAATGCACGGCCCGGACGAGGTGGCATTCGCGGAGCGACTGTTCGCGGAAGTCGAAGATCTCGTGCATCTGCCCCGGCATACCTTGAAGATCGGCGTCATGGACGAAGAGCGACGCACGACGGTGAATCTCAGGCAGTGCATCCACGCGGCGCGTCATCGCATCGTCTTCATCAACACCGGCTTCCTCGACCGAACCGGCGACGAGATTCACACCTCGATGGAAGCGGCGGTCGTTCCACGCAAGAGCGAACTGAAGAACGCCGTCTGGCTGGATGCGTACGAGCGGCAGAACGTCGACATCGGGCTATCGACCGGTTTCCGCGGCCGCGCGCAAATCGGCAAAGGCATGTGGGCGATGCCGGATCGGATGGCGGACATGGTGCGCACGAAGATCGCCCATCCGCGCGCGGGCGCGAACACCGCCTGGGTACCCTCGCCGACCGCCGCCACGCTGCATGCTCTGCATTACCACGCCGTGGACGTTGCCGCCGTGCAGGAGGCGCTCGCGACGCGGCCGCCCGCGCGTCTCGAGGATATCCTGAGGCCGCCGCTCGCGGCGGCGAGCAATTGGACGGTCGCGGAGGTCGAAGAAGAACTCAACAACAACGCCCAGAGCATCCTGGGCTACGTCGTCCGCTGGATCGACTTCGGGGTCGGCTGCTCGAAGGTACCGGACTACGCCAATGTCGCGCTGATGGAAGACCGCGCCACCTTGCGCATCTCCAGCCAGCACGTCGCGAACTGGCTGCATCACGGCGTCTGCACGCCAACTCAGGTGGCGGATGCCTTGAAACGCATGGCCCTGGTCGTCGACCGCCAGAACGCGGCCGATCCCGCCTATCGTCCCTTGAGCGCCGACCCGGCACACAACGTCGCCTTTCTAGCGGCCTGCGACCTGGTTTTTTCCGGTCGCGCGCAGCCGAACGGCTACACGGAAGCGATTCTGCACCGGCGCCGTCGCGAACGAAAACGTCAAATCGTTTGAAGCACCGCGGGGCGTACGAGCCGAAAACCCCGGTAGGCGAGCACCAAGGCGCCGACCAGGCCGAGATAGCCGCCCAGGCCCACCGACACGTGCCGCGCGACCAGTTCGCCCCCTTTGTTGACCAGATCGTTGGCAAGGCGCACCAGGTCGCGGCTCACCGCATCCGCATTGTCGCCGGTCGTGAACAGATCGTGCGAAGAGCGCAAATAGAGGCTCAAGCCCACGACCAGCAACAGAATCATGGGCGCGAGGTAGGCCGGCCACAGCGCGCGATTGCCGTTCCAGTGCGGCGCCAACGGCGCCAGCAGACTCGCGATGCAGACCAGGAAGAAGGCTACCGTCGCGACGCTCACGTCGCCGCCGACGAACAGGCGCATCGGATTGACGGCCGCATCGCCGAGATCGAAGAAGCGCACGTCGTGCTCGAGCGGACCCATCGTCGTCACGAGCGTGTTCGTGAAAAACCAGCCGATCAGCAGACAGACCAGCGCGAGCACGGACGCCGGCCCCAGTTGCCCCGCGGCTGCCGTCAATTTTTCGAAAAACGTCGGCGGTGTCGTCACGGATCGTCTCTTAACGGGCCGGGGAAGTGTCGAACAAATCCTTCAATTGGCGAGGTTGGCTGCGAAGATATTGGGGTGGCGCCCAGACGCGTGAGCCGAGCGCCGCGGCGGCGTGCCAGGGCCAGCGCGGATCGTAGAGCATGGCCCGCGCGAGCGCGATCGCGTCCGCCTCGCCTGCGGTCAGTATCGCCTCTGCCTGAATCGGCTCGGTGATCAAACCAACCGCAATGACCGGAATCGACACCGCCGACTTGATGCGCGCGGCGAAGGGCACTTGATAATTGGGACCGAGCGCAATCGCCTGATCGGGCGACAGCCCGCCACTCGATACGTGGATCGCGGCACAGCCGAGCGCGGCGAGCGCCTGCGAAAACGCCACCGACTGTTCCAGGTCCCAGCCACCGGCCACCCAATCACTCGCAGAAATTCGCATCCACACCGGAACGTCGGGCGCTGTCGCATCGCGCACCGCGGAGAAGACCTCGAGCGGGAAGCGCATGCGGTTTTCGAGCGAGCCGCCGTATTCATCCTCGCGTCGATTCGAGAGCGGCGACAGAAATTCGTGCAGCAAGTAACCGTGCGCTCCATGCAGTTCGATGCCGTCCAAACCCAGCGCGGCGCTGCGCTGCGCCGCCAGGACGAATTGCTCGCGCAACTGCGCGAGCCCGGCGCGGTCGAGCGACCGCGGCGTCCGATCGCCGGGTAGGTAGGGAATCGCCGAAGGAGCCACGGTCTGCCATCCGCCGTCTTCGTCCGGCGCGAGCTGCCGCCCGCCCGCCCAGGGCACCTGCACCGAGGCCTTGCGCCCGGCGTGCGCGAGTTGCACGGCCACGGGAATCGGGGCGTAGCGGCGGATCGCCGCCAGGACACGCGCGAGTGCCGACACGTTGGCGTCGCTGTAGAGGCCGAGATCACCGGCCGAGATTCTTCCCGCAGCGGAGACGGCGGTCGCCTCGATGATCAGCAGCCCCGCACCCGAAAGCGCGAGCTGACCCAGATGCATCAGATGCCAATCGGTCGCCGAGCCCTCGTCCGCCGAATACTGGCACATGGGCGCGACGACGATGCGATTGCGCAAGTGCAGCGGCCCGATATCGAGCGGCGAAAAAAGACGACTCATGACGGCGCGGACCCCTGCGGTGACGTGGACTGTGGCGGGGCCGCCGTACCCGCCGGAGTGCGGTGGCCCTTCAACGGAATATTATAAGTGATGGTGGCTCCGAACGCTTCGGGCGACTGCGGGTCGTGGCGCACCTTGTCGAACACGAGCAAGCGCGTGCCGAGTTCGAAGCTCTCCTGCAGATCGTGCGTCACCATGAATATCGTCATCCTGTGGGTGTTCCACAGTTGCAGAATCAGCGTGTGCATGTCGGCCGTGATCCCGGGGTCGAGCGCGCCGAAGGGTTCGTCCAACAACAGGATCTTCGGCTCGCAGATCACCGACTGGGCGATCGAGAGCCGCTGCTGCATACCCCCCGAGAGCTGTCGCGGGTATTTGTCGGCGGAGCCCTGCAGGCCCACCGCCTCGAGCAACTCGTCCGCCCGTGCCCGCGCCCGCCGGCGCCGGGCGCCGAACAGCCGTCCGGCGAACGGCGCACCCCGCAGCTCGAGTCCCAGCAACAAATTATCGATGACGCGCAAATGCGGGAAGAGCGAATAGCGCTGAAAGACGATGCCGCGATCGGGCCCCGGTTCGGCCGGCAGCGGTTCCCCGTCGATCAGAAAGTCCCCCTTGCTCGGAGTCTCGATGCCGAGCAGCATCTTCAGGAACGTGGTCTTACCGCAGCCCGACGCGCCGACGATCGTCACGAACTCATGGTCACCAATGTGCAGATTGACGTTCTCGAGCACGACCTGTGCGCCGTAGGTCTTCCAGAGCCGCTTGACCGTGACCTGAGTCATGTCACGCCCCGGGCTCTGCCCAGGCAAAGGCCTTGGCGCGCACGATTCTCAGCAGCCAATCCATGGCGAAGGCCAGCAGAGTGATCCAGGCCACGTACGGCAGGATCACGTCCATCGCCAGGTAGCGACGGACGAGGAAGATCCGATAACCGAGCCCCTCGGTCGAAGCGATCGCCTCGGCGGCGATCAAGAACAGCCACGCGGCGCCCAAGGTCAGGCGCAGCGCATCGATCAGCCGCGGCCACAGCTGCGGCAGGACGACGCGCAGCACGATCTGCCAGGACGAGGCGCCGAGAGTCTGCGCTTTGATGATCTGCTCCGCGGGCAGTTCGCTGACGCGCAGCGCGAGGTCGCGGACGATGATCGGCGTGACGCCGATGATGATCAGCGTGACCTTGGCGAGCTCTCCGAGGCCGACGGCGATGAAGAGGATCGGGAGCACGGCGAGCGGCGGGATCAGGGACAAGGCCGCGACGAAAGGCGCCAGCGTCGAACGCACGTAGGGCAACACCCCGATCGCAAGACCGAGCACGAGCCCCACGCTCGCGCTGATGGCGAGTGCGACGACCAGTCGTTCGAGACTGGCCCGCGTGTCGTCCCAGAAGAGGTAATCGCCGGTGCGCTCGTCCTCCTCGAACGCATATTGATGCATGGTCGAGCCGATGGTGGCCGGAGAAGGCAGCAGTTTGTCGCCGGGATTCTCCACCAGTCGCGCATGCGAGTACACCAGGTAGGCAAGCAGGACCAGGAGGAACGGCAGCGCGCTCAACAGCACGGCCGCCCCGCGGCTCGGATGCTGATTGATGAGGCGGCGCACCCCTCAGGCCCCGGTCACAAAGTGCCGTCCAAGGCCAGCTTCGTATAGGCGGGATCGATGCGCATCTTCACGTTGTGAGCGTCACCCAGCTGCTTGCCCCCGGGAAATTCGATCCCGACGACGTCGACGCTCGCCGCGCCCTGCCCCAGGATCCCGTGGTCGAAGGAGAAATGGCGGACCAGATCCATCGTCTTCACGATGGTATCACCGGTGATGAATCCATAGCTCTCCGCCGGTGTCGAGAACAAGTGCGTCGTCGCGAGCTGACTGCGAAATCCCGCCAGATCGGTACCCGAGGCCTTGGCCATGGCCGCCTGTGCCGCGGTCCCGGGCGCATCGGTCCTGGCCATGAGCGCGAGCGTCTCGTACCAGGCGCCGACGAGCGCCTTGCCGAGCTTCGGATTCGCCTTGAGCGTGGCGGTGTTGACGACCATCAGATCGAGAATCTCGCCGGGGATCTTGCTGGAGTCGAAGACCAGTTGCGCATCCGGCGCGGCGAGAATGCTCGCCAGCTGCGGCTTCCAGGTGACCACGGCGGTGGTCGCCGGCGCCGCATAGGCCCCGACGATGTCCGCATCGGAGGTGTTGACGATCTTCAGGTCGCGTTCGCGCAGGCCGACCGTCGCCAGACCGCGCGCGAGCAGGTAGTGCGAGACGGAGAACTCGACGAGGTTGACCTTCTGGCCCTTGATCGCCGCCAGCGTCTTGCCTTTGCCCTTGAGCACGACGCCGTCGTTGCCGTTGGAATAGTCGCCGACGATCAACGCGGTCGAGTCGACGCCGCCCGCCGCCGGGATCGTGAGCATGTCCATGTTGGTCATCGCGCAACCGTCGAAGGTGCCGGCGGTGTATTGGTTGATCGACTCGACGTAGTCGTTGATCTGGGTGAGCTTGATCTTGATGCCGTATTTGTCGGCCCACTTCTTCAGGATGCCCGTGCGATCGGCATAATCCCAGGGCATCCAACCGACGTAGATGCTCCAGGCGATGTTGAATGAAGTGCGCTCGGCCGCCATGGCCGGCTGCAGGCCTCCCGCCAACGCCAGCCCCAGGCCCAGGCCGAGAGCCAGCCAGGCGCGTCTCAGTCGATTCGCTCGTATCTGCATCTGCATTCTCCCTGCTTAGACGTTCAGCCAGCCGCCGACGGCGCGGCGTCGGGGCGTAGACTCACCAATAACTGTGCCACTTCCACCGCGCGCCCCTCGGCGCAGCGCAATTGCTCGACGGTGCCGTCGACGGGCGCGGTAACCGGCAACTCCATCTTCATGGATTCCACGAGCACCAGGGTTTCGCCCGCTTTGACGGATTGACCCACCTGCACGGGAACCTTCCAAATGCTGCCCGAGACCGGACTCGCCACACCGACACAGTCGGGAGCCAGCGCCTCGTCACCGAGAACTTCCTGCACCGGCGGCAGATCCGCGGCGTAGCCGATCTGGCCCGTCGCCTCCCAACGGCGCCGCTCCGCTTCGAAGGCGGCTTGCTGGCGCGCCTTGTGCGCCGCGATGCTTTCTTGGTGTTCCGCAAGGAAACGTCGGTAGTCCTCCAGACGGAACACGTCCTCGCGAATCTCGAGACTCGCCCGACCGGTCGGAAAATCGGCGCGAAAATCGCGGAGTTCCTGCGCCGAGACTTCGTAGAACCGAACCTGATCGAAGAACCGCAGCAGCCAGGGCTTATCGCGCGTGAATTCGCGGGTGACGCGGTAAGTGTTCCACATCTGGCAGGTTCGACCGAGGAACTGATACCCGCCCGGCCCCTCCATACCGTACACGCACAGATAAGCACCCCCGATGCCGACGGCGTTCTCCGGCGTCCAGGTGCGCGCCGGGTTGTACTTCGTCGTGACGAGGCGATGTCGGGGATCGAGGGGCGTCGCGACCGGCGCGCCAAGATAGACGTCGCCCAGTCCGAGCACGAGATAGCTCGCGTCGAACACGATGCGCTTCACGTCCGCGACGTCGTCGAGGCCGTTGATACGGCGGATGAACTCGAGATTACTCGGACACCAGGGCGCATCGGCCCGCACCGATTGCATGTATTTCGCGATCGCGAGCTGGGTCGCCTCGTCGTCCCAGGAGAGGGGCAGGCGCACGATGCGGGTGGGGATTTCCAGCCGATCGATCGACGCCAGCGTCTGCTCGCCCTGCATCAACAGATCGAGCAGACGATCCAGCCCGAGGACGCGTGGGTCGAAATGCACCTGCAGAGAACGGATGCCCGGCGTCAGATCGACGATGCCGGCGGGCGCTCGGCTCTCGAGCCAGGCCATGAGCGCATGCACGCGCAGGCGCAGTTCCAGATCGAGGACGAGTGGTCCGTACTCGATCAACAGATTTCGATCGCCCGCCCGCCGATAGACGACTTCGGGATGGGACCCGCGAGCGGCGACGCGCGCGAGTATCGGCGTCCGATCCCGGGGGAGCAGCGGTGCCACCGCGAGCTTCTCGGACGGCGCCAAGCTCAGGCTGGCTATCGCGTGTTCCTGTTCCTGCGACGCGCGGGTCGCCCGGTCGGAGGACCAGAGTTCGAACCGCACGCGCGCTTTCGGTCGCAACTGACCGAGCTTCCAAAGTTCCGCTCCGGCGACGGTCACCGGGCAGACGAAGCCGCCGAGCGATGGACCGTCGGGGCCGAGGATTACCGGCATGTCTCCGGTGAAATCGACGCTGCCGATCGCGTAGGCGTTGTCATGGATGTTCGAGGGATGCAATCCAGCCTCGCCGCCGTCGCTGCGCGCCCACTGCGGCTTCGGTCCGATGAGCCGCACGCCGGTCCGACTGGAGTTGTAGTGCACTTCCCAGTTCGCGGCCAGCAAGGCTTCGATATCGCCTTCCGTGAAAAAATCCGGTGCGCCGTGCGGACCATAGAGCACGCCGATCCGCCATTCCTCGACGATCGCCGGCACGAGCGCCGTCGGTATCGCCTGCGGCGCAGACGGCGGGTGCTCCGGCGCGGGCACGCCGATGTGCAGGACGTCGCCCACGAGCAGCGCCCGTCCGCCGTGGCCGCCGAACTTACCCAAGGTGAACGTCGCGCGGCTGCCGAGCGTCGCCGGCACTTCGAAGCCGCCGCGAACGGCGAGATAGGCCCGGGAGCCGCGATCGGTGAGCGCCCCGACGACCAGGGTTTGGCCACGTCGCACGGACACGGGCATCCAGAACGCCACCGGCACGCCGTCCACGGTCGCCGCCATGGGAGCACCGGTCAGGCAGATCAGCGTGTCGACATTGAACTTGAGACTGGGGCCGGAGATGGTCATTTCGAGAGCAACGGCGCCGTCGGGGTTGCCGAGCGCGCGATTGGCGAGCCGGAACGAGAGACTGTCCATCGGGCCGGACGGGGGCACCCCCACATGCCAATAGCCGGTGCGGCCGGGGAAATCCTGCAAGCTCGTCTGGGTACCGGCCGCGAGCACCTCGACGGTCCGCGGCGCATAGTCGAAGCCGTCGAGCGCCCGCGTCGTCATCCCACCGTCGGCGAACAGCGGATCGGCGACGAGCTGGCGCAGATAGTCCAGGTTCGTTTCAATTCCGGCGAGCGTCGTGGCGGCGAGCGCCTCGCGCAAGGCGGTCAGCGCCGCCTCCCGGTTCGGAGCCGACACGATCAGCTTCGCGATCAAAGGATCGTAGAACGGCGAGACGACGGTGCCGTCGCCGACCCAGGTCTCGACCCGCAGGTCGCTCGGAAACCGCGCGTGCGTGAGCAAGCCGCTCGAAGGCCGGAACTGGCGCGCCGGATCCTCGGCGTAAAGACGGACTTGGATCGATGCGCCGCAGCTCGCCGGAGGCCGTAGGGCCAACCGCTCGCCGGCAGCCTGCCGGATCATCCACTCGACGAGGTCGATGCCCGTGACCTCCTCGGTCACGCCATGCTCGACCTGCAGGCGCGTGTTGACCTCGAGGAAATAGAATTCTTCGGTCGCCACGTCGTAGACGTATTCGACGGTCCCGGCCGACTGATAGGCGACCGCCGCCCCGAGGCGCACGGCCGATTCGAACAGGCGAGCGCGCACGCCCGCCGAGATACCGGGTGCCGGCGTCTCCTCGATGATTTTTTGATTGCGGCGCTGGGTCGAACAGTCCCGCTCGCCGAGAGCGATGACCCGACCGGCGCCGTCGCCGAAGATCTGCACCTCGATGTGCCTGGCACGCTCGATGTACTTCTCGAGAAATAGCCCACCCTGGCTGAAGTTTTTCTTCGCCAGGCGTTCGACGGCCAGAAATGCCTCTGCCAGCCCCGATTCCTCGCGGACCAAGGACATGCCGATGCCGCCGCCGCCCGCGGTACTCTTGAGCATCACGGGGTAGCCGATCCGCGCCGCTTCGCGCTGCGCTTGTTCGAGGGCCGTGAGCAATCCGCTGCCCGGCAGCAGCGGCACGTCGTTAGCCGCCGCAAGATCCCGAGCCCGATGCTTCAGTCCAAAATCACGCATCTGCGCCGGCGTCGGGCCGATGAAGACCAGTCCCGCGGCTGCGCACGCCGCCGCGAAATCGCTGTTCTCGCTCAGGAATCCATAGCCCGGGTGGATCGCCTGCGCGCCCGTGGCGCGCGCTGCGCTCAGGAGCTTGTCTTCGCGCAGGTAGCTTTCCGCCGCAGGCCCCGGCCCCAGATGCACGGCCTCGTCGGCCAACGCCACGTGCGGGGCGTCGCGGTCGGCGTCCGAGTACACGGCTACCGATGCCACCCCCAACCGCGCGAGCGTGCGCAGGATGCGGCACGCGATCTCGCCGCGATTGGCGACGAGAACCTTACTGAACATCCGCCGGCCAGACCAGCACTTCGAGCGGCGTCGGATTGTACGCGTTGCAGGGATTGTTCAGTTGCGGACAATTGGAGATCAGCACGAGCAGATCCATCTCGGCGCGCAGCTCGACGTACTGGCCGGGACCGCTCAAGCCGTCCTCGAAGCTCAGGCCGCCGTCCGGCGTGACGGGTACGTTCATGAAGAAATTGATGTTGTGCCCGAGATCGCGTTTCGTGAGACCGAAATGTTCGTGCGTCGTCACGGCGAGGAGATAACTGTCGCGGCAGGCGTGCATCGTGCGCTTCTCGATCGCGTAGCGCACGGTGTTCGACTCGGAGGAGCATGCGCCACCGATCGTATCGTGCCTTCCGACCGTGTCGGCGACGATCTCGGCGAGCACGCGTGAGGAGGAGGAACGCAGTTTCGATCCGGTGGTCAGGTAGAGGTTGCCCTGTTCGCGCAGCGTGTCGATCGCGCTGTAGCGCTCCGCCGTGTCGGTGGCGCTGAAGAACAGGGTATCGGCCGCCTGGTTGCCCTCGACGTCGACGATGCGCAGGTATTCACCGCGCGCGATGGTCTCGAACCAGTAATCACCGGCCGGCACGATCTTGCGATAACGAGCCGCCGAGGGCTCACGGGGACTGAAGTGGCGCATGGGTCATGCCTCCGCGGCGCCGGCGGCGCGATAGAGCTCGGTGTTCTCGAAACCACGGCCGTTTTCCGGACGAAAGTTGCGGCAGAAATCATCGACGCCGACGGGCGCGGCCCGCCCGATCGCGATTCGCACGGGCCGCCGCGGATAGGCGGTCGCGGTGTTCAAGGGATGCGGGCAGGTGTGCAGGAGCACGAGCGTCTCCATCTCGAAACGCAGTTCGACCGCGCGTCCCGGGCCCGAATTCGCCGGATCGAACTGCATGCTGCCGTCCTCGCTGATCGCGACCTTGCTGAACCAATTGACGTTGGCGGCGAGATCCCGGAGCCCCAGGCCGTATTTTCCGCCCTCGACCAGGAACGCGTCGTGGCCGTTTTGAGTCCATTCGTTGCGCGCCGTTTGGTAAGAGATTTCGCCCCAGCGACGGGCGACCAATTCGCGGTTGGCGTTGCCGCCCACCGTGTCATGCCAACCCACGTCGTCGGCCACGATGGAGCAAAAGATGCGTCCCATGTCGGAGTAGAGGCAATGCCCGCGGGTCAGCTTGAAGGTGTGCTGACACTTCAAGGTATCGGGCGCGTTGTAGCGCTCGAGGGGATTTCGGGGGTTGTAGAACAGCATGCCGACGTTGGCGCCGCCCTGCTCGTCGACGAGGCGCAGCGTAGTACCCGCACTCAAGTTCAGGGACCAGTGCTTGCCGCCCTCGATCACGGTTTCATAGTTCACACGACTCTCCTCGAGTAGCCTCGGGGTTGGATTTCCAGAACGGAAGATCATCCCGAGGGTGTCATCACCACCTCGACATCGATCTCCCGGGCTTTTATCCCGCCGTGTATCCTTGAAGCGTTCAAGGACTGCCTCTCTCGGACCAGGCACCCGCTTACGAGCGAGCCGGAACCCTAGACGCACATTTCGTGAGCAAAAGAGTAGCAAATGCCGTGACCGCCGCACCAGCCGTTTCCCGCTTTCGCGCAAATAAAAATCGCGGGACCGCGGCACCCGATGCACCGAGAGTGCGCAACGCTCGGCGACGACCGCTCCAATTCAGCGCGGCCCCATGATCAATACCGAGGAACCGATGCCCGACCCTTCGACGAATCCCGCGATTCCCCCGCAGAACACCAGCCTCACGATCAGCTCGCTGCTCGCGGCGTACCGCGGTGGACAGCTGCAGGTTGCGCAGGTCATCGACGCCCTGCAGGAGCGCGCGGACCGCGCAGAGGAGCGCAACGTGTGGATCGCCCGGCTGTCACGAGAACAGGTTGGAGCCTACGTTGCAGCGCTCGCCAAGCGTTCCGCCGATTCGTTGCCCCTCTATGGAATCCCGTTCGTGATCAAGGACAACATCGACCTCGCCGAGATCCCGACGACCGCGGGCTGCCCCGCCTATGCCTACACGCCGTCGCGATCGGCGACCGTCGTCGAGAAGCTGATCGCGGCCGGTGCGATCCCGCTGGGCAAGACCAATCTCGATCAGTTCGCAACGGGCCTGGTCGGGGTGCGCTCGCCGTACGGCGCCTGTCGCAACAGCTTCGATGGTCGTTACATCGCCGGCGGCTCGAGTTCGGGCTCGGCAGTCGCCGTGGCGACGGGACTGGCGAGCTTCGCCTTGGGCACCGACACGGCCGGCTCCGGCCGCGTGCCCGCGGCGTTCAACAACCTGATCGGCCTGAAGCCGAGCATCGGCCGCTTGAGCGCCACGGGCGTCGTGCCCGCGTGCCGCTCACTCGATTGCGTCTCGATCTTTGCGCTCACCGCGGAAGACGCGGGCACGGTGCTCGGCGCGGCCGAAGGATTCGATGCCGAAGACCCGTATTCGCGCCGCCTCGGGAACGCGCCGATACCGGCACTGCGTTTCGGCGTGCCGCGCGCCGATCAGCTGCAGTTCTTCGGCGACGCGGACTATGCCGCCCTGTTCGCCGCCGCGGCCAAGCGCCTGGAGGGCCTCGGCGGAACGCGCGTCGAGCTGGATCTCTCGCCTTTTCTCGATGCCGCGCGCCTGCTCTACGAGGGGCCCTGGGTCGCCGAACGCTATGCGGCCGTCGGCGAGTTTCTCGAGCAACATCCCGAGGCCCTGCATGCGGCGACCCGTCAGATCATCGGCGGCGGTCGCATGCCGACCGCGGTGGCGGCCTTTCAGGCCCAATACCGCCTGCAGACGCTGCGCCGTGCGAGCGAGACGGCGTGGACCCAGGTGGACCTGATCCTGACCCCGACCGCCGGCACGATCTATGCGATCGCCGACGTCGAGGCCGATCCGCTCAGGCTCAATGCGACGCTCGGGTACTACACCAATTTCATGAACCTGTTCGACCTGGCGGGCGTTGCCGTGCCGACCGGTTTTCGTACCGACGGCCTGCCGTTCGGCGTGACGCTCGTGGGCCCGGTCGCGACGGAACGCGCACTGCTCGCGATCGCCGGGCGTTTGCATCGCGAATCGGTGCAGACCGTCGGCGCCACCGGCACGCCGCTGCCCGCGGCGCCGACCGCCGCGGCGACGCTTGCCCCCGCGTATCTCCCGCTCGCGGTCTGCGGCGCTCATATGACGGGCCTGCCGCTGAACGTGCAGCTGCTGGAACGCGGCGCCTACCTGTTACAGAAAACGACGACTGCGCCGGCTTATCGCTTTTTTGCCCTGCCCGGCGGACCGCCGCATCGGCCCGGCTTGATCCGCGTCGCGAGCGGCGGCGCACAGATCGACGTGGAAGTCTGGGCCGTGCCCGCCGAGCACCTGGGCTCCTTCGTGGCGGGTATCCCGGCGCCGCTCGGCATCGGCAAACTGGAGCTCGCCGATGGATCGCGGGTGCCGGGATTCATTTGCGAGGGTCTCGCGGCCGACGGGGCCACGGACATTACGCACTTCGGCGGTTGGCGTCAGTTCCTCGCGCACGCGGCGAAATGAGCGGCCTGCGCGCAAGCGGCTTCGGCGTGGCCGATCTGCCCAGGATCATTCGCGGCCGGGGCAGCTATCTGTACGACGCCGAGGGTAAGCGCTATCTCGATGGCTCGGGCGGACCGGCTGTGTTCAGCGTCGGCCACGCGCATCCGGAGATCAATGCTGCGATCGTCCGCCAGCTCGAGGACGTCGCCTACGGCTACCGCTATTTGTACACCAGTTCGGCGCTCGAGGAATTGAGCGCGACGGTATTGGATCTTTGCGGCGGCGAGTACCAGGAGATCGTCTACAGCGGCAGCGGTTCCGAGGCGGTCGAGTCCGCGCTCAAGATCGCCTTGCAGCACTATGCCGCGCGCGGCCTGCCGCAAAAACGCCATTTCATCTCGCGAGACCGTTCGTGGCATGGCAATACCCTGGGCGCTCTGTCGGTCTCGGGCTTCGCGCAACGCCGGAAGTCATTCGAGGGCAGTCTGCTCGATGTCAGCTTCGTGGGCGCGGCGAACACCTATCGTCCGCCCGCGGGCGTTGCGCCGGAGGACCTGCCTCGGGTGCTCGCCGCCGAGCTCGAGCGAACCATCCAGGCGCGCGGTCCCGAAACGGTGGCAGCGTTCATCTTCGAGCCCATCGTCGGTGCCGCCGGCGGCGTCGTACCGGCACCGCCGGGCTACGCGGCGGCGATGCAAGCGGTCTGTCGTCGCTATGACGTATTGACGATCGCCGATGAAGTCATGTGCGGGTCGGGCCGCAGCGGAACCTGGCGCACGCTCGCCCACGACGGCGTGGTCGCCGACATCATGGCGATCGCCAAGGGCCTGGCCGGCGGCTACATCCCGCTCGCAGCCACGCTCTGCACGGCGCAGGTGGCGGCGCCCATCTTGAGCGAACACGGCGCCTTCCAGACCGGTCACACGTTCACGGGGCACACGGCGGCCTGTGCCGCGGGCCTCGCGGTCCAAGGCTTGATCGCGCGCGAGGGATTGATCGAGCGGGTGCGTCGGCGCGGCGCGGAGTTCCAAACGGCGCTGCGTGCGGCGCTCGCGCGCTTCGATGCGGTCGGCGACGTCCGCGGTCGCGGCTACTTCCTCGGCGTCGAGTTCGTCGCCGACCGGGACACCAAGGCACCTTTTCCAAGCGCGCGTGCACTGAGTTTCCGAATAGGCGGACGCGCGTTCCGCGAGGGTCTCATTTGCTATCCCTGCGCCGGCAACGTCGACGGCCAATCCGGCGACACCATCATTCTCGCGCCGCCCTACAACGCGAGCGACGCCGAACTCGAGGAAATCATCAGTAAGTTGAGCACGGCCGTGGCCGGAGCCTTGGCTTCCGGAAGCTGCGCATCCTAGAGGTGGACGGCCCGCAGCGAGACCTTCTTGGTGCCGTCGGCGACCCATTGAGTACCCGGATCTGGGGTTTCTCCCGTTCGCTTGATCAGTTTGTCGAACTCTGGTACCTTTATTACACAAGGTAGCTTCGCAGCAGAACTCGATCTCTTCCCTATGCCACTCGACGAGAAATTCAGCCCCATACGCAAAGGTCTCCTGGAATTCCTGGTGCTGCGGATCGTCAGCGGCGCGACCGTCTACGTCCCCGATATCCTGAAGCGACTGGCGCACACGGAGTTCGCCACCCAGGAAGGAACGCTCTACCCCCTCCTCAGCAAATTGCGCCGCGAAGGGCTCGTGGACTATCTCTGGCAGGAATCGGACAGCGGGCCGCCGCGCAAGTATTACCGACTGACCGACTCGGGCCGCACGCATCTGGCGGAGCTGGACGCGTACTGGGCGCTGATCAACAAGACGATTTCCAGTCTCGGGAGCTGAAACATGCAGAAGGTCATCACGGTCAGCCTCAACGGCAACGCGTATCAACTCGACGAAGATGCCTACGGGCAGTTGTCGATCTACCTCGATCAGTCGGCCCGCGCATTGGCCGCCAATCCCGACAAGACCGAGATCATCGCCGATCTGGAGCAGGCGATCGGCGAGAAGTGCGCACGCTACTTGAATGCGCACAAGACCGTGGTCACGGGAGCGGAACTGCGGTTGATCGTGGCGGAGATGGGTCCCGTCGATGGCGACGGCGAAGCGACGGCGCCCGGCGGCGGCCAGACCGGCAGCTCAACCGGCGGCGGAGCGCAGTCCGGCACGGCGGCTCCGGGCGCAGCGGGTGGCTCCTCCCCGCGCCGGCTCTATCAAATCAGCGAGGGCGCGATCTTGAGCGGCATCTGCAACGGCATCGCCGCGTACTGCGCGGTCGACGTTACCTTGGTGCGCGCCATTTTCGTGGTGTCGTTCCTGTTCACGGGCGGACTCGCCCTGCTCGCGTACGTGGTTCTCATGTTCATCCTGCCGTATGCGAGCACCTCCGAGGAATACGCGGCCGCGCACGGCGTGCCGTTCAATGCGCGGACGCTCGTCGAACGGGCCAAGGAAAAATACGCGCAGTTCGCGCAAAAGCAGGAATGGCGCGGCTCGCGCGCGCAGTGGCGCTCGGAGTGGCGGCGCATCCGCGCCGAATGGCGCTTCGAGCGCCGTCGCCTGCGCGATCAGTGGAGAGCGCACCGGCGCTTTGGGGGAATGCCTGGTGGTCCTCAGACGACACCGGCGGGCGCACCACCGCCGACGGGCAGCTATTTCGCCCATGTCTTCAGCGGCACCTTGATGGCCGTGCTCGGCCTCGTGTTCGCGATCGTCACGATCGTCTGGTTGCTCGCGCTCTTGTCCCTGGTGACGACGGGCGCGCTGCTCGGCTGGACACTGCCGCACGAAATCCCGTTCTGGGCCGCGCTGATCGGCCTCGTCCTGCTCTACAATGCGGTCATCTGGCCGATCCGATCGATGCGCCGCGCGGCCTATTACTCCGTCGGGGCGTATCACGGTGCCTGGATCGAGGCCTGGAACGGCATCATCGGACTCGCCGTGTTGATCGCACTCGTCTGGTACGGCCTGCATCACGTGCCGGAGGTGGAAGCGCTGTTCGACCAGCTCACGCATTGGTGGCGGGCGAACGTCGGGTCCAGCGCCGGCGACTGGACCTAGCGGCCAAGTCGTCAGACGACGCGCCCGCGCCGGCCGCCGGCCAGGAAATCCGTGATGTTCGCGGCCATTTCGTCGAAACTGCGCTGACGCGATTCGAGCGCGGCCCAGGCCACGTGCGGCGTGACGATCAGGTTCGGTATCGAGGGATCGAGCAGGGGGTCGCCGTCGACGGGCGGTTCCTGCGCCAATACGTCGATGCCCGCGCCGGCAAGCCGTCCTGCCCGCAACGCCGCCGCGAGCGCGGCGCTGTCGACGAGGCCGCCGCGCGCGGTGTTGATCAGCACCGCATCCGGTTTCATCAGCGCGAGTTCGCGCTCGCCGATCATCAGTCGCGTGTCCGGTGTCAGGGGGCAATGCAGGGACAGGACATCCGCGCGCGCGAGCAAGTCCAGCAGAGGCACGCGGCCCTTCACGGGCGCAGCGCCGGCGCGATTGGCGACGAGGATCTGCATACGAAAGGCCTCGCCGATCTTCGCTACGCCGCTGCCGAGGTCCCCCCAGCCGACGATGCCGAGCGTGCGCCCGGCGAGTTCGCGTATCGGCAAAGCGCGTACGTTCGCGGCGCCCAACCTCGCCCAAGACCCATCGACGGCGTACTCGCGGTAAGCCGACAATCGCTGGGTGAGACTCAAGATCAGGCTCCAGACCTGCTGCACGACCGATGCCGTGCAATAGCCCCGGACGTGGGTCACGGCGACACCGTATTCGCGTGCCGCTTCGGTATCGACCTTGTCGTAGCCGGTGCCCGCCACGCAGATCAAGCGCAGTCGCCGCGCGGCGGCAATCGCCTCGCGAGGAATGGCCGTTTGATCGACGAGCACGATGTCGGCACCGCGCAGCCGCTCGATCACCTCGACCGCGCTGGACCCCTCGTACAAGATCAGGTCGGGCACGACGCGCCGCAAACTCGAAAGATCGAGATCGGCGGACGAGGCGCGGTCGTAGTCGAGAAAAACGGCTGGCATTCCTGGCTAGAATACCCGGTCACCGTGCGGTGCGCATGACCCGCTCCCGCCTCATCCCAAGCCTCGAGGAGTTTCTAACCATGAATCAACATCCCGCCATCGCCAACGGTGCGACGGCCGTCATCACCGGCGCCGCCAGCGGCATCGGCCTGGCGGCCGCCCACCGCTTTGCGGGCTTCCGTATGAACCTGGTCCTGGCCGATCTACCTGGAGCTCCCTTGGAGCAGGCCACGCAAGCCCTGCGCGCGACGCCCGGTGCGGGCGGCGTCGTCGCCGTGCCCACCGACGTCAGCGACCCGGCCGCGGTCGAGTCGCTGAAGATGCAGGCCTATGCGGGCTTCGGGCGCGTCGACGTGCTCATGAACAATGCCGGTGTCGACGGCGGCGGCGGCGCCTTCGACGACCTCGCCGCGTGGCGCCGTGTCATCGAGACCAATCTCTGGGGCGTGATCCACGGAATCCACGCGTTTGCCGGCGCGATGGTCGCGCAGCGTACGCCCGCGCTGATCATCAACACCGGATCCAAACAAGGCATCACGACGCCACCGGGCGATACCGCCTATAACCTCTCGAAGGCGGGGGTCAAAATCGCCACCGAGGGCTTGCAGCACGAACTGCGCAATCTGTTCGACTGCCGCGTCAGCGCGCATCTGCTCGTGCCCGGATTCACGTTCACGGGTTTGACGCGACGCGCGGAGAAACCGGCCGGCGCCTGGCATGCGGATCAGGTCATCAGCGAGATGCTCGCCGGCGTCGCTGCGAACCGGTTTTATATCGTGTGTCCCGACAACGACGTCACTCCGGCGATGGACCGCAAGCGCATTCGATGGGCAGCGGAGGACGTGATCCTCGGTCGGCCGCCCTTGTCGCGCTGGCATGCCGATCATCGCGACGCGTTCGCGGCTTACATGGCCGCCGACGACTGAGCCCGGCCGCATCTCGGCGGCGAGGACAGTAAGGGTGCCTGTGCGTATACGGAGACGCCCCCCGGCTATTTCGCGGCGTCGGCCGCATCGGGCGGACGAATGCTGCCGCAATCGGCACCGACGAAGGACATCTGCGTGTCGTTTTGCATGGAATGCGCCTGGCCGCCGGCCTGCTGCACCGTCATCTCGACGTGGGCCGTAATCGTGTCGCCGCTCGCCACGGCCGTGCCCTTGCCCGTCGTCGTCGTGCCATCGGTCGTGCAGTTGAATTCGTAGCTCGTCCGGGCGCCATCGTGCTGAACCACCGCCGGCTGACAGCGACCGTCCTTGTCGACGATGGGCTTGTCGAGCTTGGCCATCGCGGGACTCACGCAAATGCGAAAGCTCCCGTTGCTCCCCTGGGAGACCCCGCTCTGTTTGAGCTTCGCTTCCACCATCGCGCGCTGATCCGGCGGCAAGGTGGCCAGCATTTGTTGCATGCGGTCGCTCACGGCCGCGATGCTGGCGGTGTTGTCGCGTCCGTCGACCACGGATTTGACGATGTGTATCTCCCAGAGCCCGGGCTTCAGGCCGAATCCGGCCGCCATGGCGCCGGCGGCCAAGGCCGCAAGGAGCGCAGCGGAGACGATCACGCGGGGGATCGAGCGCGCTGTTCGCATGGTGAAACTCCTCGAGGTCTGGTCGGCGACGCGGGCCGCCACCGCGGTTCCCGGTGACGATGATTTCAGGCATTGTAACGCCTCGGTCATACTCGAGCAGGAGTCATCGATGCAGAAAGGCAGTCGGGCCGGGGCCATGGGTACGGTTTTAGGGGCCATGATGGCCATGGGAGGGGGATCCGCCGGCGCGGCCGTGCCTGCCCACAGCGACGAGCAGGCCTTTCGCGACCTGTACACGCAGCTCGTCGAGATCAACACCACGCGCTCCGTCGGCAGTTGCACCAAGGCCGCCGAGGCGATGCGCGCGCGCCTCGTCGCGGGCGGCATCGCGGCCTCCGACACGCAGATCCTGGCGCCGAAGGACCGTCCCCAGGACGGCGCCCTGATCGCCGTGCTCCACGGTCGTGACCGGCTCGCCAAGCCGATTTTGCTGCTCGCACATATCGACGTCGTCGAAGCAAAACGCGAGGATTGGGAGCGCGATCCGTTCAAGCTCGTCGAGGAGAACGGCTGGTTCTATGGACGCGGCGCGAGCGACGACAAGGCGATGGCCGCGGTGTTCACCGACAGCCTGATCCGCTACCGACAGGAGGGTTTCACGCCGCGTCGGGACATCAAACTGGCGCTGACCTGCGGCGAGGAGACCCCTGACGTGTTCAACAGCGTGCAATGGCTCGTCAAGACGCAGCCACAGATCTTGGACGCCGAATTCGCGCTGAACGAGGGCGCGGGCGGCGAGCTCGACAAGGACGGCAAGCCGGTCACCCTGCAGATTCAGGCCGGCGAGAAGGTCTACCAGGACTTCGCACTGGAAGCCGTTGACGTCGGCGGCCACAGCTCGCGACCGACCCACAACAACCCCATCGTGCGCTTGAGTGTCGGGCTCGCCAAGCTCGGCGCCTACAATTTTCCGGTGGCCCTGAATGCCGCGACCCGCGGTTATTTCACGGCCGAGTCGAAACTCGTGCCTCCGGAAGTCGGCGCCGACATGCGGTCAGTCCTCGCGAATCCGCAGGACGAGGCCGCCGTGGAGCGGCTCTGGGCCGTCAATCCCGGTTGGAACGGCTCGCTGCGCACCACGTGCGTCGTCACGGAGATCACGGGTGGACATGCGCCGAACGCGCTGCCTCAGCACGTGCGGGCCAACGTCAACTGCCGCATTTTGCCGGGCGTACCGATTGCCGACGTACAACGACAGATTGCGACGGTGCTCGGCGACGACAAGATCAGCGTGGCGCCGACCGGGGATCCAGGCATGCAATCCCCCCCGCCCCCGCTGACCGAAAAGATCATGGACCCAGTCACCCAGGTTGCCGACAGACTCTGGCCGGGAGTCGCGATCGTCCCGACGATGGCGACTGGTGCAACCGATGGCCGCTTCCTGAACGCGAGCGGCGTGCCGACCTATGGACTGTCCGGGATGTTTCAGGACGCTGAAGGCAGCCATGCTCACGGTCTCAACGAGCGCATTCGGGTCAAATCCCTGCTCGATGGCCGTGAATTTCTCTACGAGGTGGTCAAACTGTACGCGTCCGACGGCAAATAGCCGGCCCGACAAACCGCTGGACGACGGGCGGCGCGACCTGTATCGTGCAGGGCTGGCTATATAGGTTGGTACTCGGTCAGTGCCACCTCCCGCCCGCAGTCCGTCCTCGACGCACTTCGATCGATACCCCTCGCTGCTGACCGCTGCAGAGCCGAGCTCTGTCGTGCGAGTCCTCCGAAATTTTTTAAGGATTATTCAATGTCATTTTCCGATCTCGGGCTATTGCCCGAATTGCTGCGTGCTGTCGCCGATAAGGGTTACGACACGCCTTCCCCGATTCAATTGCAGGCGATCCCGGCCGTGCTCACGGGCCGCGACGTCCTCGCCGGTGCGCAAACCGGCACGGGCAAGACCGCAGGTTTCGTATTGCCGATCCTGCAGCGACTCAACGCCGACACCGCGCACGGCACGAACCGTGCGCCTCGCGCTCTCGTTCTCGCGCCCACCCGCGAACTCGCGGCGCAGGTCGCCGACAGCGCGCGCACCTATGGCAAGTACCTGCAGCTGAGAACCTTCCAGGTCTTCGGCGGCGTCAGCATCAATCCACAGATCTCCGCGCTGCGCGGTGGTTGCGACATTCTGGTCGCGACGCCCGGGCGCCTCCTCGACCTTGCGCAGCAGCGCATGGTCGATTTGTCGAAGATCCAGGTGCTCGTCCTTGACGAGGCGGACCGGATGCTCGACATGGGCTTCATCAACGACATCCGCAAGATCATCAAGCTCCTGCCCCAGCAGCGTCAAAACCTGCTGTTCTCGGCCACCTACTCGGATGACATCCGGGGCCTGGCCGAGCGCCTGCTGCACAACCCCGTTTCGATCCAAGTCTCGCCGCGCAATGCCGCCGTCGAAATCGTCGAACAGTGCGCGTATCGCGTGCAAAAGGAACAGAAGCGCCACCTGCTGATCCACCTGATCCAGGAGGGGCAGTGGCAGCAAGTCTTGATCTTCACGCGCACCAAGCACGGCGCCAATCGCCTCTCGCAGCAGCTCGAGGCCGCGGGCATCCGGGCCGCCGCGATCCATGGCAACAAGAGCCAGGCTGCGCGCGTCAAGGCGCTCGACATGTTCAAGAACGGTCAGATCACCGCGCTGGTCGCGACCGAAGTCGCGGCACGCGGTCTCGACATCAAAGAGCTGCCGCATGTCGTGAACTATGAATTGCCGAACGTTCCCGAGGACTACGTGCACCGCATCGGTCGCACGGGCCGCGCGGGCGCGGGCGGATCCGCCGTCTCGCTCGTTTCCTCGGATGAGGGTGGCTTCCTGCGCGACATCGAACGGGTGCTGCGCAAGAACATTCCGGTCCTGGCCACGCCCGAGTTCAAGGTCGTCGAAGCGGCACAGCTGCCGGACAACCGCCCCGCGCGACCCCCGCAGGGTCAGGGACGCGGTGGATTTCACCGCGGCGCGCGCGCCGGTTCGGGCGGAAGTTCGGGCGGCGGCGGCGAGCGGCGCGATCATCACCGCCCGGGCAATGGCGGCCGCCCGGGCAATGGCCGGCCCGCGAGCGGACGTCCTTCGAACGCGGGCTCCGGCCAGGGTGGTCAGCAGGCGCGGGGTCGTACCCGCTGACCTTCAGAGGGCCTTGACGAACTCTTTGAGGTAGGACTTGAAGTCGGGCCCGAGGCTCGGGTGCTTGAGTCCGTACTCGACGGTCGCCTGCAGATATCCCAGCTTGCTGCCGCAATCGTAGCGCTTGCCCTCGAACTCGTAGGCATACACGGACTCGCGCGTCATCAAACGCGCGATGCCGTCGGTCAGCTGAATCTCTCCACCCGCCCCGGCGCCAATGTTCGCCAGGTCGTCGAAAATCGCACCCGTGAGCAGATACCGCCCGACGACGGCCAGATTGGAAGGCGCCTTGTCGGGCTTCGGTTTCTCGACGATATGCGACATCTTGCCGACCCGAGGGGCGACCTGCCGCTCGAGCGACACGATGCCGTATTTGTCGGTGTCCTGATGCGGCACGTTCTGCACCCCGAGAACGCTGCCGCCGTGATCGGCGAAGACGCCGACCATCTGTTTGAGACACGCGACGGGCGCATCGATCAAGTCGTCGGCGAGATGCACGAGGAACGGCGCATCGCCGACGACCGGACGCGCGCACAGGACCGCATGACCCAGACCCAAGGGCGCGGGCTGCCGGATGTACACGCAGGAGGCCCAGCTCGGCAGGATGCCGCGCAGGGTGTCGAGCAAGTCCTGCTTGCCTTGCGCCTGCAAGGTTGCCTCGAGTTCGGTGTTGGTGTCGAAATGATCCTCGATCGCCCGCTTCGAGCTGCCGGTGATGAAGACCAGGGTCTCGGCCCCGGCTTGCAGAGCCTCTTCGACCGCGTATTGAATCAGCGGCTTGTCGACGATCGGGAGCATCTCTTTGGGGCTCGCCTTCGTCGCGGGCAGAAAACGCGTACCGCGGCCCGCAACCGGGAACACGACCGTCTTGACTTGGGTTTTGCTCATGCCTGGAGTTATCCTCGATTGACGGGCAGAGCCCGGACCTCAGTCACGAATCGGCTGGCCGGCCCCTTCGTTGACGCGCTCGCGCAGGTCTTTGCCTGGCTTGAAATGCGGCACGTGCTTGCCGGCCAAGGCCACGGCCTCGCCGGTCTTCGGATTGCGTCCCTGCCGGGGGGGGCGGAAGTGCAGAGAGAAACTCCCGAAACCCCGAATCTCGATTCGCTCGCCGGTCGCGAGTGCGTCACTCATGATTTCCAGCAATTGCTTGACGGCGAGTTCCACATCCTTCGCCGGCAGGTGCTTTTGCTTCGCCGAAATGATCTCAATCAGTTCCGATTTCGTCATTATCGATCCGTGCGAATCACTAATCATAGTGCGGAGAACATGCGCGGCGGGAGACCGCCGCGCATGCCTTCAATCCCTCAATCCTGGCCGGAGATCTGTTCTTTGAGGAGGTCCCCAAGACTCGTACCGGTCGGCGAATCCGTCCGATAGTTCTGCATGGCTTCCTGCTCTTCGTGAATGTCCTTCGCCTTGATGGACAGCGAGATGCTGCGACCTTTGCGATCCACGCCGGTGAACTTCGCCTCGACTTCCTCGCCCACCTTGAGCAGCAGACGCGCGTCCTCGACGCGATCGCGCGAGAGTTCCGACGCGCGCAACTGACCATCGACGCCGTTGCCCAGGTCGATGATCGCGCCCTTGGCATCGACTTCCCGGACGACGCCGGTGACGATCGAGCCCTTCGGATGCTCGGCGATGTAGGCGGAGAAGGGATCCTTCGCGAGTTGCTTGATGCCGAGACTGATGCGCTCGCGCTCCGGATCGATCGACAGCACCATCGCATCGACCTGCTGCGCCTTCTGGTAGCTGCGCACGGCCTCCTCGCCCGGAAGATCCCAGGAAATGTCGGACAGATGCACGAGACCATCGATGCCGCCGGCCAGCCCGATGAAAATGCCGAAGTCGGTGATCGACTTGATCTGACCGCTGACCTTGTCGCCGCGGTTGTAATTGTCGGCGAACTCCTTCCAGGGATTCGCCTTGCACTGCTTCACGCCCAGGCTGATGCGGCGACGCTCCTCGTCGATGTCGAGCACCATGACCTCGACTTCCTGGCCGACGTGCACGACCTTGGCGGGATTGACGTTCTTGTTGGTCCAGTCCATCTCGCTGACGTGAACGAGACCCTCGACGCCCTCTTCGATCTCGACGAAGCAGCCGTAGTCGGCGATGTTCGTGACCTTGCCGAACAGCCGCGTGTTCGCCGGATAGCGACGCGCGATGTTCTGCCAGGGATCGGCGCCGAGTTGTTTCAAGCCCAGCGAGACGCGCTGGCGTTCGCGGTCGAACTTGAGAATCCGAACGTCGATCTCCTCACCGACCTTGACCACCTCGGAGGGATGCTTGACGCGCTTCCACGCCATGTCCGTGATGTGCAGGAGCCCGTCGATGCCACCGAGATCGACGAATGCGCCGTAGTCGGTGAGATTCTTGACGACGCCCTTGACCGCCGCGCCTTCCTGGAGGTTGTCCAGCAACGCGGAGCGCTCGGCGCTGTATTCCTGTTCGACGACGGCGCGCCGGGAGACGACGACGTTGTTGCGCTTCTGATCGAGCTTGATGACCTTGAACTCGAGCGGCTTGTTCTCGAGGTAAGACGGGTCGCGCACGGGACGCACGTCGACGAGAGAGCCCGGCAGGAAGGCGCGCACGTTGTCGACCTCGACCGTGAATCCGCCCTTGACCCGGCCCGTGATGATGCCGATGACGATTTCCTGTTTCTCGAATGCGGTTTCGAGGCGGGTCCAGGTGCGCGCGCGCTTGGCTTTCTCCCTTGACAGGCGGGTCTCGCCCGAACCGTCCTCGACGCTGTCCAATGCCACTTCGACGGTTTCACCGACGGTGACCTCGATCTCGCCCTTCTCGTTCTTGAATTGTTCCGAGGGGATGACGGCTTCGGACTTCAGTCCGACGTTGACGATGACGTAGTCCTGACCGACCTCGACGATCAAGCCGTTGAGGATCGTACCGGGGCGAATGCGCTGGCTGGCGATGCTCTGTTCAAACAGTTCCGCAAAACTTTCTGTCATGTTTTCTCTGATGTGAGCCTGGAAGGGCCCGATATTCCCTAGCACCATTGCCATGTGCCTTAGGGGTTGACTGACACTACGGCGCTCGATCCCTGAATGCCGCTCTCAAATCGCTCCGCTCTGCGGAAGTCTTTGCTGAACGATGGCGAGCGCTCGCTCGACGACCGCTTCGACGGGCAGACCCGTCGTATCGAGCAGTACCGAATCCGCGCTTGCCACGAGGGG
>Ga0116231_10002836_pt1 | contig 36142 bp, 27 predicted proteins | sample S1TSphgellanicum_2_FD_89695 | JGI IMG/M metagenome (GOLD analysis project Ga0116231, IMG submission 89695) | Host-associated microbial communities from peat moss isolated from Minnesota, USA - S1T2_Fd - Sphagnum magellanicum MG | ecosystem: Host-associated > Plants > Peat moss > Unclassified...
AGGAAGTTGCAACTTCAAAACTTATCCCATATTGTTTGTTCTCCATTCCTATTTTGAACACTATATAAACAAAGGGGTGTGCTTATGCAATTTCACATTAAGAAGTTTGTGCACATGGGATGAATTAATCAAAGGCTCAACCCAAAACAAAAAAACAAATAATGCACAATTCTAAAGTACATACCTCCCCAACCTACTTATCTATTTAGTTAGGTAAGTACCTAGTTTGACCTACCCATCTAAATCAACCTATGTACCTACCTACTTAAGTACCTACCTATATGAGTAGGTATTTAGCCTAGGAAGGTAAAATCTATCTATTTATTTTCTTACCTAAATAGGTAGGTAGGTAGGTAGGTAGGTAAGGATTATAGGCACTTATTTATGTATCTACCAACCTAATATTAATATTTTTATTAAATTAAAAAAATTAATGCCACGTGGCATATTTACATTGGGCCATGTGTCATAATATAAGATCATCCAAGTTTTTGAATTGAACGTCTTAGATTATTTCAAAATAATAATAATAATCATCATCATCATCATATATTAAAACACGTGGCAGCACATGATTTGCCTTCAATTATGACCAAAATAGTTGCATATTAATCGCATGTGACAATACGTATATAATGGAGTCAAAGAATGAAATGTATTTGTTGACTTTTTTTTTCATACAATACTCTTTGTCATTTGCGACTATTTATCACATGCGACTTGTCTTAGGCGACTAAAAGGATTTTAGTTGCAAAATGTCTCTTGCAACTAAAATTTAATCGCAAAGAGTAGTCGAAAATACATGTTTTTCTTCTAGTGCCCCAAGTTAATCTTCATGAATTGTTAACCTTAAGTTAAAGTTGATCTTCTAATATGCAGTTCTTGCACTTTGATCCTTATTGGTGTTTCATTTATTTATATCGGACTTAGTCTATGATGAGACTAACTCTCAAGACACACCTTGTCTTCAAGAACTATTTTGGGTTCTTTGTTGACCACTATGTCTAAAACAATTATATGGTTTACTATAATGTTTAATACAACACTAGAATTTGGATTTTTTGTATTTTTTTCATTTTGAATTATATCCATTATTTGAACTCACTGTTTTTGAAAGTAAATTAATAGTACCAATAGAAAACAACTCAAGCTCACTTAAAAACATTAGAATTTTTTTGTCATCTATGATTCCATTCTAATAGTCAAAACACAATAGGACTTTTAGTCTTGTCACAATACTACACAAATGTTTTATCACTATTATGGTTCTAATATTAGCATTTCGCTATATTATAATCATGTTATTCCCCCAATCATGTGTTATTTTGGCATATTTGAACCATGGTCAACCCAACAACATGGAATAACTAAAATTTACAATAATGTTTTATAAAATCATGAATGTAACTATGCATGGTATTATGTGCACATACATCTTTAGATTTTCTTTTTGTAAGAACATACTTGACATCTATTTGAAACCAAAAGCCCATAGTGAAAAGCAGACGTAAAAAATTATTTGTATTTTGAAAAACCCACTTTTACAATGTGAAATATGAAAATCAATGCATATTAGTGTAAACATATATTATATCTAATCGTTGCAATGAAAACATTCAATGTTCCACAATTTTATGATGGGTTTTGTTATTATTTTAAATCTACTTGTTCCAATTTTGACAAGGTAATCAAGTTGTGCACTTTATCTTACTCACACCATTCTAACATCTATTTTTTGATATTTAAAAATATTTCTTATATATATATGAACTTGCTTGGAAAGGTAAAATGTATTTCTTGTGATTTGATTAGTTTTATAGGATATGTTGAATTTAACATCCCTATCCAATTGGTAGTCCATTCTTTGATTGCAATAGAAGATACCTCTAATGGTGGAGTGGTTAAACCTACATTTGTTATATGGTTTCCACCATAGAGATTTTCAATTGTGTTTTGCTTCCCAATCTAATGTTGTTTTGTTCTTCCTCAATTCTCAATTTTCGGTTCTTGATCCTTTCTTGATTTTGGATTTTTGTTCTTCTTCAATATTGGATTCTTGGTATTCTATTCTTTCTTGTACCCTTCATTACATATTTACAAGGGTAACCTTAATTGTTTTGTCTCCCCATCCTTCCGGTTTAACTTTCATAAGTACTACCTTCAAGGATAATCTCTTTCAAGTATTAAGTTGCTTCATTGGTCTACCAAAGTTCCATAATTATTATAGATAATGTTTTGTACCTTGCAAGCCACTCTTCTATCCTAGGCATTCTTGACATGATATATTGTATTACTTTTGGAGTGTGAAACTATGTTGTTTCATTTAGTAACTATAGTTTCATTTCTATTACATCCAGTTCTTAATTTTGTTAAATTACAACTTGATCTAGTTGTCTTTGTAAACTTTGGGTCACCATGTGATTCATGTTCATCCCCATTCCACTACTCTTATTGGTAAAAAAATTTGTTGCGAATTTAAATCCTTACAATGGTTGTTTGCTCATATTTCAATCTTAATAACCTTTCAACCAATTTTGAATCTATAGAACCAATTTTTTTTTTTTTAACACAATAACCTTTTTTATGCCGAAAACAATAAAAAATAAATAAAAATTCTACATAATCTTAAACTTTTACCCTAAATTCATTCCTAGGGATGGTCACCAAATGGTAAATCTTAATTTTCTTATATTATTTTAATCCTTAATTACATACTTAACAATCATTATTCAAACTATCAAAGTTTATAATAACAACGAGCTATATAAAACAAAAAAAAAGTTCTAAAAACCATATATGAATTAAAATCATATTTGTAGTGAACTTAAGACATAATTTAAACCAGTATGGAATTGAAAACAAAAAATCGAAACCAATTATAATGTTGTCAAAATTATTCCTCTTCGTCAAGTCTCATATTTTTACTTTAGGATGAACCTCATCAACAATAAAACTACAAAACAAGTAATAATCCCAAAATTGAAAACTCCTCCAGTATCATTCCCAATTTCTTGCCATGAATATTAATTCAACTTGTCCATTATTCAATCCTAATCAACCCAACTTCATTTTGTTTTGTAATGACAAGTTTGTCCACTTTGTCTTACAATGGTAACACAAGTACGCCTTTAACACAACCATATTGATGGAAGTGGTCAATAAAATTTTATATGATATTATCAAGGTTTTTGTTAGTTTGACATTTTTGTCTTTAAACATCTTTTACATCTTAGCAAATTGAAGACATTCCACCACCATCTTATGCCCTTCCAAACCACATGTGTGACAAGAAAATTACATAACTTAAACATTTTTGTTATTTTGAGTTATTACTTTGTAAACATTTGTAACTATTTTTTCCTTACTGCAATAGGTCTCCATAACTTGTGATTTGTATGCTTGCACTTTATATAAAACAAGTTAACTTTAACATTACATGTTGTTGATGTGGTCATTGTGGTGGGTAGATGCAAGCTATAATGACTTAATATTGGTAAAAATTACACTCCTTACAAGTCCATACAAGATTCTTTAAAATTATTCAAATGGACATGGTTGTTACTTTAAAAAAATTATTACTTTAATATTTGAATAGTACATGTTCAGTCACCTACAAACCTTCCCAAATCTATGTGAAAATTTGTATTTAATGTAACTGATGTCATATTTGAATTTGGAAGTCCTAAATGGAAAACCCACAAAATCCATAGGAATGATGCCCCATCTAAAACTTTCCAAAAATATGCTTTTGGGACAAAGAAATTGAAAAACAAAAGAAAATTGCAATTCATATGGACTTATGAAAATATGGTCAAAATTTAACCATTCAAAAGTCCCTAGTTATTAAACGATTAGGGTTTTCAAAGAAAAGATTCCTCATATGAATTTATCATCCTGTACTACATTATATATTAAATCCCAATAACAAATTTGGAATGTGAATCAATAAAAAAATTCCCATTTTGTGATGTTCCAATCAAACAACCAATCCATTTTTTCAACTTCAAAAGTCCATTATTATTAACAAATAAAAATTTTATCAATAAATAACCACACAATTATCTTCATAATGAAATTATTATTCAAGATCAAAATCTCAATTAGTAGATCTAAGGATACATTAATCACCATATGCATTTTATTAAAGGGTACCCAGGGAAAAAACACCATTTCATCACAAAAATGAACCACCATAGCTTGCATTTACCTTAGTAAGTGTCGGTTTTGGAGTAATTAGTTGACTATGGTTTTCCACCTTAATTCCCTCCTCACATGTCATTGCAACATATTTGTGTTGTTGTAAAATAGTTTTTTTCATACATGTTGTAGCAATCCTTAAGTAAGTTTGAAGTTTAGACTTAAATATTGTAATAAAAATTTATAAATTAATTTTGTTTGTAGACTATTCGCCAATTTCATTAATCATTTATAATAAACTTCCATTCTTTTCATGTGGTCTTGTTTGAACATTTTTAACTACGTGTATATATGTTCATCATTATTGGCAAATTTGAATTGTTTGCAAAATGCTTGTTCTAACTCTACAAAAGTGTGGTTGAAATATTTTGCAAGGAAAATTCTAATTCCATTCCAAGATTGTGTGACATATAAAGTGAATATGAACAAACTAACAATGTTTTCATCTTCCATTTCACCATTCATTCATATTGTTGCTTTGAACATTTGTACATGAACATCAAAATTTGTCTCTTTGATGTATGATGGATCTGGAAGTTGCTTATTAACATGTTGTTTTTTAGCCTTTGTTAGTGTAACACTCCCTATCACTGGTATTGTCCATGTAGGCATTAAAAGATTACTTCCCATAAGCTTAAGTACTGGCTTTTGTGTGAGTACCTATGGAATTGGTTGAACATTACGAGTTAGGGTGTAACCAAGTCATGCTCTCAAAAAGACCACTCTATCATTTTGGACAAGTCAATTTTGACATATCCATTGTGACTAAGGTGGTATTTTTGATTGGTAGGCTATGGACCATTTGATTGGTCATTTTGATTAGTGAAGTGGATCATTTGATTGGTCAAATTTCTACCCATATTTAAATAATCTATTTTTAAAATGATTATCTTTTTATTTTTTAATGATAAGTAGGTAGGTCATAAAAAGGCAAGTAGGTAGGTGGTAGCCTACCCTACCCTATCCTATCGTACTTGATTTAACTTGATATATATTACTTAATTTACTTAGCCCTTTAAACATGTACATATGTTATAAATATTAAGTTTTGAACCCTTGACCTCCTCAATGATAAATCAAGTCTTGAATTGATGGACCACACCATCAAAAGGTGTTCAATTTTTGTTAAATTTTTTGTTTCACATGTTTATTTTGACACATCACTACAAGATTTATGAGGTAAGTAGGTAGCTAGGTAGGTAGGTAATATGTATGTAGGTGGGTAGGTAGGTAGGACATAAATAGGTTGTATGTATGTAGGTAGGTAGGTGGGTAAGTAGTGGGTAAATAGTGGGTGGGTAGCTAAGTAGGTAGGTTGGAAGGTTATAGGTGGGAGGTATGAGGTAGGTATGTAATAGGCATAAAATGTTCCAATGAACTAGAGAACATTGGTCATATTGATTAATGATGTCAATTTTTTATGTTCAATTTGACTAAATGTCTCATTTGATTGAAACCCATTAAACATTTTGATTAAGGTTGTGCAACTTGATTGGATGTATTAGTCAAATTAATCATTTTAGTCAAGTTGATTGGTCAAAAAATACATGCCTTGAACCTTTAGTCAAAATGGACATGTCCATTAATAAACAATGATCAATCAATCAACTTGGACCATTTGAAAAACCAAGAATTTTAGTACTGCATGTATTTTTTTTACTAATCATGGTGTCTATTTTGGTTAAATCCACAATCACTTGACTACATTTTATCATCATGGAGATTTTAATTATTAAGGCACAACTTTAATAGGTTTTTCTCCTTTTTATTACACTCCCACCATACTTGTTTTTATTCTTGCAAGCATGTTTTTAGGTAATGTTACAATGGTTTATGGCCCCCATTATGTTTCATGGTGTTGATCACATGTTATAAAAGATCCATGATATTTGATAGGTCTTATTTCATATTTTAGTACAACAAAAGTACTTTGATGCACTCTTCTAGGAATGTTTTTAACTGTTTTGCTATTGTTTTCCATTTACATTGCTTATGAACCTTGTGCATTTTGATTACTTGCTTGTCTTAATTGTTTTTGTATACTTTTAATTTTAATTTTAATTTTAAACATATTGCATATAATGTATTTCCAAACCAATTCACAAAGGGTTGTAAATTGAATTCTTTATAAAAATTACAACTTGAAATTCAAATTTTAGCCTTGGTTCAAAAACTAATTCTACACTTCCTATAGACAATGACCAAATTTGGTTCCTACATTTTACAAGAAAAAATTTAAACATGAACCTACCCACTACACCACTAAATATTGAACAAAAAACAACAAAATGATTACAAAAATTACCCTAAATCCAATTCCTAGGGATGATTGCCAAATGGTAAGTATTAATTTTAATTCTATGCAATTAATATCAAAATAAGTATGATGTTTTTGACTATAGGTTTCAAATTTATTAACAACTTTATTACTTGTAGTCCTAATACATCCTCTATCTGTAATACTAACAATTTTAATTATTATATTTTAAAATTCATGTTAGTTTTTTTCACCGTAACATTCACATGTTCTTCCATACAAAAGTGAATACTCTTGAAACATAAACTTGCAAAAAAAAATGATACACAACAAAAATAAGGAGGAAAGGAGATGCTACCCCACTTCCTTCCAAAACCCCATTTGAAAAAAATGAACAAGATTTCAAAATTCTACACCGTGTCCAAATGTGAACTAGAAATGATAAATGTCTACATGTCTAGTTTTGATATGCCTACATGTCCTTTAACTGTCATCCCATCACCTTTGAAAGAAAAAAAACTAATGGGGCCACACTAAGATCATCAATTCATGAAAAATAGTTGTTCATGGTGGTAAGTTGCCTTAAGATGTGACAACACTATTTGGGGTCACAAAAGACTAAGGTCTTCGTAGATAATGTGTCCTTGAAGTATTTGAAACACAACCACTTGGGTCACCATGAAATAGTTGCATTAACATGACACCTTGGTGCTAATGAACATAAAATTAATTAAGGAAAGCTAATGTGGTCCTTAATGTGCTTAATTGAAAGGAGGTGTATCAAGGTGAAATGCTTTGGGGAACAAGCCAAACCTTCTGTGGAATGTTTGTTGGTGAAAGATGTCATCTTTCTAGTGGTCGATTGGTTCTTTAAATTAACCAAGTTTGAGTAAATTAAAATTAACATTATGATGACAAAGATAACAAAGCTACTTTTTAATATGTGGGTGAAACACAATGTGATGTTAAAGGTCATAGGGAATGATTGTGATACAAAATTCACTTTGGAAACTTGGGTACTTCTTATGAAAAAAATTGGGACTAAATTAAAGTTCAATACAATTTGCCATCCACAAATTGAACGATAAATGAAAAAGGTCAATGGGGTATTCTAAAACTGTGTTGTTAGCTAGTTATAGGGATTGGGGGTGATCATTTACCTAAGGTTAACAAAGTTTTGTTACAACTCAACCAAACATGAGTTATTTGAACATGTGTTTTTTTGAGTTGACATCGGGAATTAAAACATATAACCCATGGATTTAACTATCCCATGGATGGGATGGATGTTTCAAGATGGAGGCAAAAATGCCAAAGAGATGGCCAAGATGTGTGAAGAAAAGAAAACATGCGTAGGGTAAGAAACCTTTGGAAAATACACAAGCTAGTTACAAGAAGTAGGCCAACAAGTTTTAAATACATATTCAATTTGAGATCAATGACCTTGTGTGGTTGAACATTCAAAATTTTAAAATTCCTAGAGCTTTAACAAGTTAATTTATATTGAAGTATCCATGGCTTTGTAAAGTGTTTCACAAATTGCATTTGGATGTCTACACTTTGTGGGGCATCCAACCTTCCATGTTTCCAAGTTGAAACCATTTTACGAAAATAAAAGAAGAAAGAGACAAAAACATGATTACTATTTAAGATTTGATTTCATTAAACATAGCCTTGTAATGGTGGTAAAATGCATTTTGGCAACAACACAAACTAAATGAGTTGCAAAAATGTACCTTGTCAAATGAAAGGGTTGCCATTTGAAAGAGGTATAGTGGGTGAACCCAACCCATTTGGACAATATGTTGGAAATGGTGGAGGAGTTCGAAACAATAAAGGGCCATAAGTTAGAATGAAGTAATATGCACAAAAAATGTCCATGAAGCATTAAATGTTGATACATACATCAACCTTCAAAAGTGAAGGTGAAAGTTCAAATATTTTCAAACTTCACAAGAAGCAATGGTGCGCAAACTTGAACCTAGGAAAATTTAACTAGGTAAATGGGAAGGTCATGCTGTGCAAAAATTGGTCCCATGGAAGGAAAAAGTGAAAGGTTAAAATGAAACAATAACAACTAATGAAAATGGACCAAAGGAGTTAAACTTTAAAGAAAAATTCCAAGGGTCTTGATCATGCAATATTGGGGTAGTGATGTGTGTGAACTAAGATTAACTAACTTATGGGATTGATGCTTCCAATGCTCATTATCACAAACCATGTCCCTTAAGGGTAAAAAATGTTTGAAAACACATTTTAACACTATTTGTTTACTCCTTTAAACATGGTGGTTGGGGTCGTCAAATGAAACCTAAATGTGGATTTGAAACTTAGAAAATTTGAACAATCTTTTAAGAAGTTGAAAGAAAATCAATGGGAGAATGACATTAGAGGGGGTGTCACACCAAATGGGGTGTAAGTCATGACAAAAGATTATGCAGATGGGTACAAATAATACTTAAAATTTCTCAAATGTTGAAATCAAATGATTTAAACATGAATGAACCAAAATATGGAAGTAGCTAACCCAAATGATTTGTGGTAAGGGGTGATAAGATAACCTTGTCATGAAAAGGGCTAAATGCCAAAATGTCTATGAAGACATAAACTTCCAAAAGATGGGGGTGAGTGAAATGCCTTTCCATGTGAGTTCGTGCCTCATGTCTGTGTGGGGGGGGGGCATGTTGGGACCACCATGGTGGGGCATTGTGGTAGCACATGCATTTGCAACTTCCCAAGTTGCTTTGTAAATTGGGAAGGGGGGTTTCAGGATTTGAAGGTTCCAAAATCTAGATGTGAAACAAGTAAACTTATTTTGGGGACCAATTTAGGTTGGTTAGGACAAATAGGGGTTGTCCCACTAAAACCCTTTGGGGATAATTGGGGGTTGTGTTAAGGTGACATTAAATGTCACCCCATTAACACCCCACTAAAACCCTTAGTAGCAATATGGGTTGCTTCAAGATAACATTTGGTGTTGTTTCATTCCTTTTTTTTGGACAACTTAAGTGTTCTCCCGAAGACAATTGAAGAGTTCTTTTGGGACATCATTTGGTGTTGTCCTTTGGGAACTTGGGAATGCTTTGGGCATGTCTTGAGAGAGGTTCCATTAAACTAAGTCTTAGTTCGCATAATGAGTTTAAGTAATCGAGGAGTTTTGTCTAGGGAAGTTAGTTGGGCATGAAATTAACCATGTGTGTGTGTGGTATGTGTAGGTAGTTTAGGAATTAGGATAGGAGGTAATGTGAGGAGTTTGGCTAACATGAAGGCACAATGGTCAGAATCAAAAGGATGTATCAAGGGGGAACTTGGAATGTTGACACCATGGACATGAAAAGGGTTGAAATATAATGCATATTCACATGACAAAAATTGAGAATAGAGTGAGATGTAAAGAAATGAGGTTTGATCATGGAATCATATTCCATGTTTCCATTGTTGATAACCCAAAACTACCAATCATTCCTCAAGTCCTTTCATAAAATTGTGGGTGTAATCATTAGATCATTGAGGTTGGGAGGAGGTTTCACTATGTGGACACTTTTTGTCACAATATGAATGTGAGGGGAATTTTGATTTTCTCTCAGAATCTGAAGGGAATTTTGAATTGTTGTCTACAATTGCACCTCATAGCGATTGTTTTTTTTTAAGCTTATTTTTGCATGTGGTGTTTCCAAATGCAAATTCTTAGCCAAACCCCATGTCACTAAATGTGGGCTTTATTTCTTTTTATAAAAAATGCTTTTCATTATCTATTCTACATGCAATTTGACAAAAATGTAAAATGACATGAATACATGGTCCAACAATGACAATTTGGCAAAGTGTGAAGGGAAAAAAAAACAACAACAACAACAACAATGAAAACACAAAGTTGACTTAGTCCCATGTTTCATTTAAACTCAAGGTTCAAATTTTGAGGTGAGTATACTTTAGAAATAATTTTTATCATATAGGTACATAACAATTTGTCAAATTCACACCTTGGAATTAAAAGTCACTTTAAATGAAGGTCCAAAGTCTAAGGTCCAATCAGATAAAACAATCTTATTGAATAAGAGCCATAAATTGGACCTAGGGCCTTTAGATGAGGGTCCAAGAGCAAAAATTGACAAATTGAGGCTAATCCTACATGGCACCATTTTGGAAGGAAAATCAAATTGGTTCGAGCCAAAAAAAAAGAGTTCACAATTTGGAGAACCAAGATGCAGGCTAGAGTCCAACTCAAGGATTCAATTTGCTTCAAACAAGTCCAAATTGGTTCTTAGGAATTTGAACCATGGACCCTATCTCAAGTGGGCCTAAGATCCCTTCTCTTTCTAAGAGGATATTCACACACCCATATATATATAAGGTGTGCCTTTGAACTCAAGTTTAAGGACCCAATTTGGCCAAACTCCAATTTCACACCCAAGAGTTCACTAATGGCCTGTAGGGAAGGAGGTAGGTACATCGAGGGAAGGTAGGTACATGATAAGCCTCACACACACAAGCATGGTTTTATAAAAAGAATCATACAAAACTCATATTCTTTATTTCCCTTTTGACCTTGGATTTTAAGTTTCAAAGGTATTTAATTTCAAAAATATTTATTCAAATAAAATGTATAATTAACTAAAAGTAGATGTGGAAAAACATGAATATGCTAAAATTAGTTTTTTTTTTTTTCATTTGAAAGTAAATTACATAAAATTCTCTTCATTTAACAAACTAATTAAGGATTTTCCCAACATTGGACAAGTATTAGAAATGGCAACAAAACCCCCTGCGTTTCCTGATAGCCTGCTTGTAAGTGCACAAAGGAAGCTGATAAGCGGTCATAGATAGCTTATCAACGCACGGTTATCAGCTTTCATCCCTTTCATCCCGCCCTTCATCCGAAATCGTTTTCCCGCGAGTGAAAGCTTATCAGATTTCATCCCTTACTTCCTCAGCTTTCATCTCTTTCTTGAATCTTCCCGCCCTTCTTCTTCTCTTCTCTTCTTCTTCCCCGCTTCGTATTACCCCCGCTTGCGCTAGTTTCCACTCCGGCGCAATCTCCTGTGCTCGCGGCGATCTTGCGCGCGCGCGTCCAATTCTGTCGTCGATTGTTACTGTTTTGCGTCCTGATCAGCAAGTTTTTGTTGCTGAGCAACTGACGAAGAGGAGGATCAGCGTGCACTGGAGTTTTTCGCCTTGAGTTTTTTAAAAATTCAAATTCATCAAATCCGAGTGGTGCTACGCAATTAAAATTGAACCTGTAAGTGTTCTTGGTACGCGTGACTCTCTTTTTTCTTTGTTTTTCTGCTCCCACAGCACTGTTGCGTTTTCACTCTAGTTTTGCTTTTTTACGTTTCTATGGAGAAATTGATTGCGCTGAAGCTCGTCATAATTTTGAATTACTTGAAGGTAGCTGGAAGTCAGATTGTGTGTTGTTGATATCGGCCGTGATACCGTATCCGATCTTTGGTCTTGTGTCTTGGACCTTGTCGATGCTCGTTAGCGTGAAGCAACAAGGGATTTGTTTTTGGAAGACGAAGTTGAGACCTGATATTATTGAGTAATCGGAGCTTTCAGTCTTTAGATGGAATTGCTTCGCAGTTTTGAAGGCTCAGTTCATACGTAATTTGACGTAATTTCGTCTGCTTTTTGTTTTCTTCTCTTTACTTTTGGTGGGATCTGCTTTAGGCTTACACCGAGATTAATGTACTCAAGCAGGTTGGCCAGTGTAATTTGTAAGAACATGGCACAGCAACGCTCTTTGTTCTCCTTCTTCAACAAAGATTCTGCGATAGCTTCAGACCACACGTCCACTTCATCACCTGTGCAATCGCGAAATGATAATAAGGGGGAGAAGCTGAGCAGCAAACATAACCGTCCGCAGCAGCAGCAGGAGCAGTCAGGTTCTGGAGTAAAGAAGGGAGTGTCGACCGTGTCCGAGTCCGATGAAACTGCACGATTGCAGATTCAATGGCCACCTCCAGGGTTCGTAAATTCAGAACAACAGTTCTCCTTGTCCTACTCATCTTCACCAGCTACAGAATTAGTGGTTTCCGTGGGATCGGAAGAGATTTGTGCTCGATTGCTGGCAAATCTCTCCACTTTCATTGCAGAAGGTTTTCCTTCGAAAATGCTTTGTCTTGCAGATTGCTGATTGTGATGCTGTGTTGTAAAAGGTACAGCGTGACAGAAGTTTGCTAACATATAGAATTGATGTGCTCTGGTTACAGGCAGCTGCAACAACAGCTGTCTTCCCTCAAGTCTAGGTCATCTGCAGCAGCTCCTGAACCCCAGGTGGCACTCTCACGGCGTTTTGTCCCTGGTTTCAAGCGTGTTCAAGATGAGGAGCCTTATGACATTGCCGAAGAGAAATTGTTGAAGACGACAGGCCCCAGCAAGAGGAGATGTTTTATGGATGTCTTGGGGGTGGAGGAGGAAGCTGCACCAGAGGGTGTATGCACTGCAGTTCAAGCCAAGTTTGACTGGCTGCATCCTGATAAGATCCGGGATGGTTCAGGAAGAAGGCCTGATCACCCTCTGTATGACAAGAGGACCCTTTTAATCCCTCAAGATGCTATGGCCAAGATGTCAGCATCACAGAAGCAGTACTGGACTCAGAAAAAGGAGTACATGGACACTCTCTTTTTCTTCAAAGTTGTATGCTTCTGGTAACCATACTGGAGTAGTGTTGTGAATTCAGTTGCAATGCCATGACAGCTGTACAGTTATGTTAGAGTTTTGTCAGACCTGAATAAATGTCTTGATCTGGCAAATGCAGTTTGCTGCTATTGTACAATCACATTCACGACATTCTCTAACACATTTCTGAATTTGGTGGCACAGGGAAAATTTTATGAGCTTTATGAGCTTGATGCAGAAATTGGGCATAAAGAAATGGATTGGAAACTGACTTACAGCGGTGTTGGAAAGTGCAGACAGGTTAGTTCTGTCATGATTGCTTTATTACAAGTTTTGAAGAGTGCTGAGTCTTGGTATGATTTCCAAGCAAAGTACTCAAACTTTGTTGACTGTGGAAAAGTCATTGTCTAATGCTTTGACTGGATTCTTTTTCATGTACACAGGTTGGAGTCCCAGAGAGTGGGATAGATGATGCTGTGCAAAAGTTGGTGCGTCTTGGGTAATCTTCATCTGGCTAGCTCCTCTAGTCTTGCACTTTAAGAGGTGGAGTGCAATACTGGTGAACTATGAATGAGAGCTTGTATGGCAGTTTTCATAATTGTTGTTCTACTGTTCCAGATACAAGGTTGGGAGGATGGAGCAGCTTGAAACATCTGATCAAGCAAAGAAACGAGGGGGTGGGGTATGTAAATTGATTCCATATACTATTTTGCCTATGTCAAATGTGCACTTTGTGGAGTTTTGGTTGGCCAAAAGATACCTTCAGTTTTCAGGCTGCAAGTTAACAACAGGGCTGCAAATTTTCAGACATATTCAGTTCTCAGGTTTCAGGTGTGTAAAAGTTGGACATCTTAGTATGCTTATCTTTGTGTACATATGTGTTTTTTAACATAGGTGTGGAGTAGAGTGTTGCAGTAGAGTAAAAATACAAGTATGTCCAGAGGAGATTGTTTTATAGGCTGTAGGGGGACTGAATGCGATTTTAATTTCTGGTTCTGCTTGATTGTTTGCAGATGGTTAATCGTGATCTTACCCAAGTGCTTAGTCCATCAACAAGGCTTGAAGGCAATATGCAAGCTGAGGCGGTTCATCTTCTTGCTTTACGTGAGGTGATAAGTTGACCCCACCTATTATGGCATGGAGACTTTTCAGTCTAGCTCTGAGTCCCATTCATCCATTTTCATGTTAGAATTGCATAGAGTTCCTAGCTCTGGATGGTGTATTGTGCATTTCCTTCTGAGTCCATCATCTTCTATTTCATATAGTATCTGATCAAACCAAAGACTCCTGCAAAGAGCTTACTATGCTTGGTCTCCCTGTCCTCCATCCACTAGTACCAGCCACCTTCAATCCCAGAAGCTGAATTGCATGAACTGCTGTTAAAGCAGGAACCTCTGTGTGGGTCCAAAGATAGCTCATCAAATCCAGCATCAGTTGCAGTTGGATTTGCCTTTGTGGATGCTGCTGCAGGCAAATTCTATGTGGGCACCATACAGGATGATTGCTCACGCTCAGCCTTAAGGGCACTCCTGACTCAGGTGCATAGCTTATTTCATTGTTGTTGTATTCAGATCATGTTGGTCATGTGGGAAGTTCATTAGTTTTCTCGTGGGTGCAGCCATAGTGCTGCACTGGGAAAGAAGGTACATGGTATTGTTAGACTAGTAAACATGTCCAAATACACAGTCTTGAGATTTGTGGCTTGAATTGTGCTGCTGCAGGTTGCACCTCAGGAAATTTTATATGAACTTGGAGGTGTTTCCTGCTTCCTTCACATTTAAGGCTCTTGAGACCATTCATGACTTTCTTCAGAATTTCTGGTCTATCACAATAATTGTTTACATTTTATCTAAGGTATGGTCAATTCAAAACAATGTGTGTTACATGTAATAACCAGGGCTTGTATATGATTTTGCAGCTGTATCTGATGACACAATGAAAATACTTCGGAACCACCACAGCCCAGGTAGCATGAACTTTTAAATCACTTCTCACCTTAAGGACTGAGTATCATATTGACTCAATCACTATAGCACAGATAGCACGAAGTTTCATATTGTTTCTCACCTTGTGACTGGGTGCCAAATGTATTAGCTAAGAAATGCAGGTGTGACTGGCTGCAGGCCTACTTCCAGTAGTTCTCAGTCCTCTGACACATGAATATATGGAACCTCACATGGTGAACAAAATGATCCAAGATCGGGGCTACTTCAAATCTGTCAGTGATGCAGGAGGCTCAAGGGGCTTGCCACCTCAAGCTTTCAAAGCTCTTTCAAATAAAAACCTTCCTGCCAGTGCACTAGGAGCACTGATTTCACATTTGGTGCGACTGAAGGTGAGGTCACTGTCAGCAGGCTCTAGTTAGGTGTAAATGGTCTGGCATGATTGCTAGAGCATATGCAAATTGCATGTCCCTGGTTACCTGAAGTATCCTTACCAACATGATTGTGAATTTTATTACTCATGGCTTATTGCAGGTGGACAGTGAGCTACTTCCTAGTGGACTTCTACTGTCTTATGAAGTCTACAGAGGGGCACTTCGTCTTGATGGTGACACAATTGTCAATCTAGAACTCCTTGAGAACAGAGATGATGGAGGCCGAGCAGGTCAGGACTCCTCAGCAGTTGGTGTTGTATGTGATTGTGCAGCAAGTTGTCTGTGGAAGTATGCAACTTCAGCAACTCTTGTTTCACCCTCTGTAATATGGGATTCTGCACATTGTCTTTTTGTGCAGGCACTCTGCTTGGTTACTTGGATAGCTGTGTCACGAAATACGGGAAACGCCTCCTTAGACGGTGGATTTGCCACCCACTGCAAGATACTTCTGAGCTCAATGACAGATTAGATGCAGTGCAGGAGCTTTTTGAGCACACTGAGATGGCTTACTCACTACGAGCAAAGTTGCGAATGTTGCCTGATCTAGAACGATTGGTTGCTCGAGTTCGGGGCTTAGCAGGTTCCCCAAGTTTAGGAGTTGTACCTATGGCTGCCAAGAAAGTTCATGACCGTCGTGTAAGCAAATTTCTCCTGTTCTCTTTCTCTAGTGTGAAAAGAAGCTCAGTTGGGACATGGCTCCAAATTCTGATCTGGTTACCTGGTGCAGCTTAAGACATTCTGTGAGGCTTTCCAAGGGATGCGTTCAGCTATTGAGCTGCTCTGGGGGCTTCAGAGCTGCAAAGATGGTGGGCCCCCAACTGCACGCCTCTTGCAAGTGGCTATGGCAATAGGAGACAACAGTCCAGGCCTTGATGCCCTTGAAAACATTGAGACTTGCATTGACCGAAGTGGCAAGGTCCCAAGACTGTTTACACCTAAACAGGTGCATGCCTTTTTTTAGGAACCTCCAATTACTGTAACATATGATACAAAGGGTTGCACTCTGTTTATGGCTTATAGTCTCAGAGAAAGTCACATGAAGGTCTTCTCTGAAGATCCAATGTCGAGACTCTTAATGAAATTTCTCTTACATGCTATCTCAATTAAACTCTTCACAGAGCCAAGTTTCTGAGGGAATTGTTTCATTTCTTGTCTTGAGGAACTTTCCAATCAACAAATTCTTTCAAACACAGGAAATGTGATTTGTGACAAAAGAGAGAGGTGAAAAGAAGAACAGAATGTTTAATGCCTCTTTGTTGAAATTGAAAACTCTGCCTTCAATTGAGTTAGAGTTATCTGCCTTCAATTCCAGGAAGATGCAGTCATGGATGAGGAAGATGAGGATGAATCAACATTACTGGAGAAAGAAGCAATGCTCTTAAGTGGCCACATGATATCATTCAATAAGCATAGTGAAGCGTGGCAAGCTGTAGTGGAGATACTTGCACAAATGGATGTCTTGATTTCTTTTGCTGCAGCTGCAAGGACTTCATTGAATGCAGTGTGTCGGCCTGTTTTTGTCCACAATCAGGAGACAGGCCATGGAGGTTCTGTACTTGCCATCAAGGGCCTGTGGCATCCATTTAGTACTAGAGATAATGGACATGCAATTGTGCCCAATGATGTGGAGCTTGGGAATCATCACTCAAACTCTACATCTCCTCATGCAATGCTTCTGACAGGACCAAACATGGGGGGCAAGTCTACACTGCTGCGTGCAACATGCTTAGCTGTGATTATGGCTCAGGTTAGGCGTGCTATTCCTTCACACTCTTGTGGATTGTGTGGCCATTCACAGCCGTATACTAGCAATCTTCTTAATGTGGGTCTAGCATAGGTGCAGTGGTTTGCTGTATAACTGTGCATGAGTTGATCGTCACTTTAATTCAATTACCAAGTGAGATCATAGAAGGTTCATCATATGGTTCTCACTTTCTCTACATGATGAATTTGCAGTTGGGATGCTTTGTTCCAGGCGAGTCTTGCACTTTATCACCAGTGGATATTATCTTCACACGCCTTGGTGCCAGTGATCGCATCATGCATGGGCATAGTAAGTTTATTGCTGTAATTGCCACAGTGACACTGCATGGTCTTTAGTACATGCAATGCTGAAAGCTGTCTTTCAGTTCATAAGTTTTATAGTGAATTACTTTTGTGTTTGTTCTGTTCCAATCCCACCTGTTGGCAGGTACATTTATGGTGGAGTGCACAGAAGCAGCATCTGTGTTACAAAATGCAACAAATAACTCACTCGTTGTGCTTGATGAGCTTGGTCGAGGAACATCAACATTTGATGGGTTTGCCATTGCATATGCGGTAAGCTCTCCTGTCTGAAAACTCATAACCTATTTTGTTTCTTTTTGTGAGGAGACTGGGAAGTTGCTAAGTCATTCTTTGCCATGTCCCAGGTTCTTCGCCATGTGGTTGACACCTTGGACTGTCGCCTGCTATTTGCCACTCACTATCATGCCCTCACTACTGAATTTTCATCACATCGTTCAGTTGGCTTACACCATATGACCTGTGCCATGGAAAGTCACAAAAGCAATCAGGCACCTCATTCTGTGTCTGACCAAGAGCTAGTTTTCCTCTACAAGCTCGGGGAGGGTGTATGCAAGCAGAGCTATGGCCTTCAAGTTGCTACTCTGGCAGGTGTACCACAATCCATAGTACATTCTGCCAAGCAGGCAAGCAGCAGAATGGAGGCAAAAATCTCTTCAACCTTTGACTATGTGTTACTCAAAGACGGACTACCACCTCTGCACAAACAATGGATGTTGGGCCTGAATGCAGTGATGAGTTATGACAATGAGGAAGATGCAGCTGATACTATTCTTTGCATTTGGGAAGAAATGCAGAGGTCCTCAGTATGAGGTCTACTGATCTACATGTGTTCTCGAGGTGCATGCCACTCCCTCACCCCTTCATTCCTTTCAGAGCTTCACCCTTTTGTATGTTGGGTCCAAAAGCAGGCAGGTGATTGTAAGCCTGTTTTCAGTTGAAGCTGAGCTGTGTGACATTCACTTGAAACATACCAAGACATGACTCGAGTGGATTGTAGGTCTTTGCCTGTAGATCACGCCAAAGGGAATGTTTTCAGATCATACGTACCATGATAGATTATGTGAACATCAAGCTAGGAGTAAGTTGAGATTGCACAGCATTGAAATGTGATAGGTTGATTCCATGGCAAGTACTAATATAAGAATGTGAAATAGCTGTGAGAATGGAACCAGCAACACTTCCACCCTTCATCCCCAATGTCTTGGTATATTCTGTGGTAGCCTTCCTTCCTTAAACCAGCAAGCATTATGAGGATCTTCAAGGAGATGGACAGATGCTAAATTTCTAATGTATCTAACATATGGTTTGCAGATTTTGCAGGATCTTCAAAACAGGAGGGCCAATCACCAAGGAAAGTGGCATTATTGGCTTTCACAAGGGGGATGTCATCTACCATTGTAGGGTTGAGGCAGACTTAATTAGGCATTGACTTTGCAAAACAGGTCTGTCTGTTGTTAGGTGTGGATCAAGCCTTTCAGACTAACTGTTTTCTTTACCTGAGTTGACGCCATGAAAGCAGCCAGCTAGCGAGCATTAGGGAGGCAGGGTCATACAGATGATAACATACTTACTGTTGCATTCTGTCACATTCAATCTTCATTTTGGAGTTGTGAGCAACTTTGTCCAGGAATTACTACGAACGTTATAGAGTCTTTTGAGCTAGAGGTGGATTGCCAGTTTTCCCAGAACATTGTATTGAGGCATTACTCAATTTTTGGAATCATTCTGAGCAGATCCTGGCCCTCCTCTTTGCTGTTCTTTTTTGCTGTAAGAGCTCAACATAGTCTGAAGACAAAGCAGAGATTGCTTCCAAGTCAAGTCCCAGGGCCTGGTCTCTTAAAAGAAGAACGCACAATCTCTGTTTTTGTGCCCACTCTGATCATTAAAATGCTGTAATTCACTGGGTGTGCAATTGATTAAAGAGCTTCAGTGGTGCAACTATCAGCTTTAACTAGACAAATTTTGGTTCTGCATGCAGGAATGAAATCCTTGGTGGTGGTCAGTGCTGTTTAGACTGGTAGATTGGCAATGTTTGCAGGTTATGCTCACACCCACCTGGCTGACCACTTGTGAATGAAAACCTTGTATAGCTTGACAGCATGCAGCTCTCATGGGGTGAGAGGTACCAATCTAGTCAGTGGATATCTTCCTCTGGGATCCCTCACTTTACCAAACTCTGCTTCACCCAGTTGACCTATATGCTGGTTTGATAAATATGAGTAAAGATCATTTGGTTTTAAACTATGAACTCTTATAAGCTGGCAGCTAGGAGTACTACAACTAATGCTTTGTCGTGTGGTTTTTTTTACTGGCCAGATCAACACTTCATCCACCGATCTGGTGGTGAAGTAAAATCAGGTGAAAGAAATGGAGTCACGGTGCATTTGGCTGCATCGAGATTTGACTTTTTTGATGCCTTAACCAAGTGTGGGTATGAACCATTCAGACCATTGACCCTCACCTCACTTTTTCATCAGTGTCTGGTGAATTCCCCTTCAATCCACTCTTTCCACATTCATGACGTATTATGGCAAACTGACATTGTTTTCTTTTTGCAGATGTCAACTGATACTCTTGCAACTTCAGGTAATCATTGCTGCTTCGGTGAAAAGAATGTTATGTGATAGTGGCAGGAATCCTTATGAGAATTCTCAAACAATTTTCATCTTTTGGGCTTACAAATCTGTTCTGGATCATTGTGCACCATATCACATACTCAACCCTCAAGACTTAATTCACAAGGAAGTGTTCAATCAAGTCATGTAATCATATCAAGCACACAATTGTAAACCTTGGTGTCAGTTCAATGTTTTGATCCTTGTGGATTTGTATCAGTTTCAATGGGGTTTGAACTCTGTTCAGTCTTTGGATATGTTGACATTATGCTTCTGTAGATCAGCTCTCAGATTACAGAAAGAGTATGATGGGTTATCAAGAGATTCTAATTATCCTGGTGTCTACTAGCTATGGATATATGCTGCTGAGAAAACTTCTCTAACATATATCACAAAGACACTCAGAGCAAACATTTTTCTCCTTTTTGTCCCAATGCAGGCTGTTGCAAATCTCCTGCGATCAGAACAAATGAAGAAAAATTGCTGGGATGAATCTTGAATTGAAGCAATTTGGTGCATGCTGCTGGTCACCACTGAGATCACCATCTTTGTCTCAATTAGTTGTTGAGGTTTTGGATCCTCAGTATGGAGATGGTTGTTTTTGGTGGTGTTTTTTCTATGTCCAATTCTGGTGGGAATGTCATCTAGGAATTCCGTGGTGGAATGGAGAGATTGATAGCTCATTCTGGTTCAGTACCAGTTGACGGTGATCCAGAGCTGGACAGTAACTGTTCCAAGTACTCAAGACCCAGATCTTGCAACTCCACTAGATTTTGCTGCTTTGTTTCCTCCCTCACATTGTGCTGCAATTGTTGCTGCACATGCTGCTTCTTGATTCCCAGTTGTTCCAACCCATGAAAAGGATTTAGCTTCTGGTTCCTTTGTGAACTTTGTTGTGTTTTTTCCTTAGTCACATTATCATCAGCAGCACGTTGTGCACTGCAATAGCTTAACTTCTTTGATACATGGTCATGATCCCAAGTGTCCAGCTCCTCTCTCATCTTCTTGCTCTTGAATCTGGTATCAGCAGCTGTTGCTGTTGTTGCTGGTGCTACTGTTTCAGCTTCTGTCCTTGATTTGGCAAGTGACAATGCCTGTAAATCAGGGGCACCACTGACAGAATCAAGCTTCTGGTGCCGCAATTACAGGTTTGCAAACAACACAGAAATACTTTGTCTCTCATCAGCAATGTGTGTGAGAGAGAGAGGGCAAGAGAGAGAGAGTGATTTGCTGTCTTTTATTTGGTTTTGTTGTTTACCTCAGGCTTGGCCACACTACGAGGCTTGACTGAAGCTAAAGAAGCTTTCAAGGGGAAGTTGACGATGGCTCGATGTCCACGCATCTGCAGCGCTGCAGAATCATAAGCCAATGCAGCTTCCTCAGCGGTGGTGAATGTCCCCAACCAGACACGTGCTCCTTTACGAGCAGGGTCTCGAATCTCTGCTGCAAATTTCCCCCATGGTCTGTGTCTCACTCCTCTGTAGTGCCACTTCCGCTTGCTTAGTGTTGTTGTAGGACTTGCTTCTGTTTTATCCCCATCATCACCTTTTCTTTCCTGCAATCCAGCATCAATCTGGCATAGCCAGCTGGTCATTAGAGCTAGTGCCCACGACCCACAGTCATCATCAGCTTGCACTGAGTGGTTTTGAATCAGGTGAAATTTGGCAATCCCATGAGGGAATTCTTCAAGAAATTCAGAGCTTTATTTTCCATGTCTTACAGGGAAATGAAGAAAGACAAGCAGCAAGAATGTGCAACCAAACATGTCAGCAACATCGTTCATCTTACCTTCAATAATCCTGTGTCTTTTTCAGCAGTGGTATCTGATGATCCTGTCTCTTTGTCTGCAGCATTGGGATTGGACCTGCTGGACGAGTTCCTCATATTCATGCCAGAGGTTGTAACTTGCAGCTCTGGTCTCTTGTGGAAAAATCCCATAGCAGCAGCTTCAGGAAATGGGTGCCTGCGGTTGAGAGGAACAGATTGCAAGGGTACAACTCTGGAACTTACTTCAGCTTCTGTCAAGGCGTCCACGATGCGAGCCAAGTTGTCAGAGTCCTGCTCATTGCAGATCCGAGGGGGCTGCTTGTCAACTTGACAGTTTGGAGCTTTGTCAAAGAGCTTTGATGATGAGTGAGCTGAATTGGGTGCTGCTGTCTTCCATGACATCAATGGAGGTGAGAGGTGCAATGTACTAGACTGATCGACAGCTTCCAGTCCCGTTTTTGGCTCTCTGGAAATGTTTGCAGTTGGGATTGGAGACAGAAGACTGACGCCTGCAGATGTGCTGAAAGTGGGTTGAATGTACATGCTGGGGAAGCTCCAAGCTGTTTGTTGTTGTTGCTGCAGTCTGCCAACAAGAGTTTCACGCCAACTTGTGTCAAAGTGTCTGCTGGTGGCCCAATGTTGCGTGGTTTCTTGGCTGGTTCGGAAATTTAGCCTTCTGTGGAAGTCATTGAAGCTTGCCCTTGCTGAATTCTCTTCGTCAGTAAACAAATCTGTTAATGCTGCTGATGCAGGAGTATGGCTGCTGCTGCTGCCTGGTGATGCTTGATCTGCAACAGGCCAGTGTTCTCGTGCAATATAAGCCATCTCCATGGGCTGCTTCTTCTTCTCATAAGATGGTGACATCTGATGAGAAGCTCCAGAACTATCTGCAGGTGTGACATCAACAGCAGTAGTTTGCAACCTCTCAGCATGGACTACCATCTCCTGGGAGGAGTTCATTGACACATCAAGATGCTTTGTGACCATCTCACCAATTGCTTCAGCAAATCTTGCATGACCCAACGTGTGTCTAAGCTGGTTGGCAACCATCCAAGCCTTTTTCTGATGCACCACCTTTGGACGCTCCCCAATCACCCCCCTGGCAGTCGACATGTGATTCTCGTTCCCCATGAGGCAACAACTACTGCCATCATCAGGACCGCCATTACTAGAATTCCCCATTCTTGTTTCTGCAGAATCCTGATCACCATGATGTTCTGGAATGATCTTCATGGATTCAACAATCTTGTCTTCTGTTGAGAACCTGGCAACAGAAGACACTGCAATGGTGAAAACTGGTCAATGGCAAATAATACTTTGTGGTAATCTTCCAATCATGTGTACAACAGCAGCAGCAGCAACAGCTATGTCATGTTGTTCAAGAAGCAGCAAGTCAATCAACCATTTTGCCGCACCTGCTTCTTCATCTACTGACACATTTGATGTCATGTTTTTGATTTTCAGCTTTGCTGCACTGCAAATTCTGCATTGATGTTGTTCCCTTCAAACGGGCAAGACCATAACCGGGTTCTAACAACCTGATCTCAATAATTCCCTCCTCCTGCTTTCCCTTTCAGATTGCTTAAAATCAGTGATGATCTATCTGCATGCAAGGAAGAAGTGATTCCTTCTAAGCAACTGACGTCAAATTCTATCCTCCTTTCAGACTGCTTCAAAATCAGTGATGATCTAATGCAAGGATTGGTGATTTCTCCACAAGAACTATGACAACAATGACCATAACAATGGTTATTGACATCTAATTCTCTTCTTTTTCTTCTTCAACAGTACTCACTGATATCTATTTGTGTTCTTCTTCAACAGTGATCACCAACAAGTATTCTGCTTCACCTTCTTCTGGTTCAGTTGAGTGCTGTCGTGGTATTTATTGAGTTAGTGTCAAGCTATAATTTATTCTTCTCATGGAATTTTGTAAATCTTCTCAGGCAAGATTGTGATGATGCTGGCGATGACGAATCATGATGAATGAATTGTGTTTTTCTGGCAATTTAAAAATCCCATTCCTGGACACAGCTTTGACTCTTGAGGAGCAATTGCATGGTGGGCCAGCCAGTGCACAGCCTCCAGATATTAACACAAGACTAAAAAAATCGCAAATGACAAGCAGAGCTTACTAAGATTGGATCACTATTATTATTATTATTTCTTTGTTTCAGTTTTATTCTTTATTCCTTCTTCCAGTAATTGCAAACACCAACCTTTGAATAAGAAACAATTTGCAAATGTAAAAACTAGTACATGCTACATACTATGTTACAAGATGTGCAAGAGAGAGAGAGAGTCGTGCTCAAGCTGCAACACATAATTTGCACATCTTGTAGATACATTCACCTCTCTCTCTATTATTATATAAATTTTTTTACATAAACATGTAGTTACACACTTATATTGTAGTAGTTAGGACCTTTTCCATTTTGGCATCTTTTTTATGGTTTTTTTTTTTAAATAAAAAAAATCGGTTTTTCACTGCACTTTAAAGTTGCCAGTTTGAGAAAAGTTTCCTGGAATTCTGGCAGCTGAGGTGGGGAAAAAAAAAATTGGCAATTTAATTTTGCACTATTTAGGCACACACCACATCACACCACACAACAACAAGCTTATAGGGCAGGCAGTCAATGGTAAAAGGGTAAACAAATTTCTAGAACTTTTGGCATTGTGAGGAGCTAAATGTGAGGGGGGGGGAAAAAAAAACCAGAAAAAAGAAGAAGAAAATAACACATTTATTGAAAAATAATTTAATCACTTCATGAATGAGAAAGGTACTAGAGTATATGTAGAGATACAATTTGGAGTGAGGCCAGAATTGCAAAGCAGAAGACTTTTGTGTGTGTGTGTGTGTGTGTTTTTTTGATGTGGCTTTGTGGGAGAAGAGCAAAAGAGACAAGATAATTTGTAGCCTCCTTTTAAACAGGAAGTGTTTTTTTTTGGGTAGGTCTTGCATTTTGAGCAAAGTGGGAGGGGCTTGTGCAAAACCCAAAGTCAACCTTGTCAATTTAATTTGAAAAGGTCGCATCTGTTATGACTTTTTGGAAAGGCTCAAAACAGTTTCCAAGTTTGTATTTCCTGGATTGTTTCTTGAACGCCTGATAAGCCAAATATTGTTGTTGTTATTTCTGGAATTTTTAAATGGCTGTAGGCTAGTAGGTCTGTCTTTTTCTTGCTGGGGAAACTTGACCTACAAGAGTGAAATTTTGTACCGCTGAAGTGATTTTGGAGGTTTTTCATTTGCGAGAGAGTTATAGCCAGTCAGATTTGGTTAAATCTTTCATAAGGATCCTCTACTTACCATCACACTTTTCTAGCTTTACGTCTCATCAACTTGACTGCTTAAGAGGATTCTCAAATATTAAACTTATCTGTATAGTAACCCTGTCTTCACCCTGTCTTTGGGCCCCCTGTTACCCCCTTATGCCCTCTTTCATTGGTATCTACAAAGTAAAGACATTTGATTAAATCTCAGTATGAAATGTTGAAACTCAGCATTTAATGCACAAAATTCGAGACTAAATTATAGTAATTGTACACTTAGGAGCAGTGAAAATATATGTAGCAGCAAAGTGGAGGCGCTCAGGAAAAAGGAAAGACAGGATGAAACTCAGTTTATCACCAAATTTGATGGTTTTCTGAGTTTCATCCGCTATTGAATGGTAATGTACATTTTTGCAGGTTGTTTTTTTTAAATCTCACCCTATGTATGACCAAACTCAGGCTTCTGGTGCTGTGTTTTTCTTACTTTACCGATAACTTTATTCTGTGTGACAATTAAAGTTTAACCTTTTAGGCGTAGGGTACGTAGTGAGCATGGAAGGCAGATTTAGCATTTATTGGCTACAGTTTTTAAATCGTTGTCCAAAGTTTTCTCCAAACGGTAACACATTGGCCACAAACTTTTGGGGAAGTTCAAAATTGGTGACATGAAAGATCTCAAGGAAACCTACACAATGGGTGAGAATTCAAAGATGTTGCAGAATGTATGCAAATCTTGAGAAGTTTGCACACCCTTTTGGGGGTGACCAAGAGATGAGCTCAAGGAAATGAAGTTGATCTTATCTTGCTTGAGTTCAACTTTCTCATCCATCCAACTTTTTCAGCTTTCCCACATAGGTTCATTCTTATTCATCCAACATATTTTATACAAGTTGACATTTGAAATGAATGACTGGAAGAAAAAATGAAGAGCTGGTATCTATGGGATTCAAACCTTTAGTCAATCTACTCAAATGATTGGTTCTAAACTAGTGCACCCCATGTTTTTCATTAATAACTCTATAATTCCAGGCCTATTTAACCCTTAAACACTTGATAAGCTAGATTTGGGTTTTTTGGGACGTGGGTCAATGTTGGTATGGTATACAAGCATGCACATAATATATAGTGTGTGGTCTATGCACTTGCATCAAAGGGCCCTACCAGGTTGGGATGACCTAAGGCAACATGAACCTTGTACCCATTCCAACCCAATAGGAACCCTAAGTCTTGGCAGGTTCACAATTCACAAAAGCTTATAGGAGTTTCAATACAAGGTTATGTACATACCTCCTCTAAGCCAAAAATATCAATCTTGGACCCACCACAATGACCAGCCTGGTATGAAATTCTAGAAAGCACCTAATATTGAGACTAGGGTGGTATGCTCAAAATTCAATACCAAACCAATAGTGGTGTGGATGATGAAAATTTACACGTTATAGAGTCTTCATTTTTTTGTTGCATGGGTCTTATGATGATTCTTAGGTGGTTTGCAGATTAACCATACATTTGGATGAGGTTTTGATATTTAAAAAGTGCTTAAATCAAGCCCCCAATTGGTGTCAATTGTCCATGTTCAAGAGTGCACCAATGAGAATGGTGGGGATCACACATGGGCAACAAAGGGCCTAACTATGCAAACTCATTTTTGAGTTAACTACAAAGTTGATGTGTTGCGATTAGCCTAGCTAAGTTGTTGTGCCCAATTTTAGAATTTCTTTCATTCACAATTGAAAATGGTAAGGTTTCATTCTTACATTGAAAATCATATTTTCACCTAAATTCCTTTGATGAATATCGTAGTTCCTAGATTGGTTTGACGACTAGGTGTCTCATAATTAATTTTTTTGGTCATATATATTTGGTAGTAAAAGTGAAATATTTTACAATTCAACATTTTATTCTCTTGCAATCTCATGTTTAGGGAACAATGATAAATGTAATAAGTGACATAAGGATTTTCATAATGAATATTCAATGACTAATCAAGAGAGGACTTGTTCATTCAAAATAGTCTTAATCTTGTATTGAACCATTGGATTGAAAATGCAAAATATGTCATGTTGCACTTGATCATAGAATGAACACTTTTTAGATAGGATGCACAAGTTTGCAATAGTCATAAGTGGCGTCAACATATGCACACCACACACCACAAAATTAACACGTATCAAATCGTATGCACAAGTTTGCAATAGTCATAAGTGGCGTCAACATATGCACACCACACACCACAAAATTAACACATATCACATCATATGCACACGTTTACAATAGTCATAAGTGACGTCAACATATGCACGCCACATGACCACAAAATTAACACTTACCAAATAAGATGCACAAGTTTGCAATAGTCATAAGTGGTGTCAACATATGCACACCATACAACCACAAAATTAACATTTACTAAATAGGATGCACAAATTCACGACAATCATAAACGACATCAACATATGATACACTATAAAACATAAAGTTAACACCTATCAAATAGCATGCACAAATTCATGACAACCATAAATGACATTAACATACGACACAATTCGAACCATAGAATTAACACCTATCAAATAGCATGCACAAATTCATGACAACCATAAATGACATCAACATACGACATAGTACGAACCATAAAATTAACATCAAATCTAATGCACAAGTTCACAACAACCATAAATGATATCAACATACGACACATTGTAAACCGTATAATTAACACTTGTCAAATAACATGCACATGACAACCATGAATGACATCAACATACGACAAACTACAAACCATAAAATTAACACCTATCAAATGGGATGCACATGTTCATGACAATCATAAATGACATCAACATACGACACATTACGTACCATAAAATTAACCCCTATTAAATAATATGCACGTGTTTATAATAGCCATAAGTGATGTCAACATATGACACATTACACAACTGCAAAATTTACACATTAGGTTAGACAGATGAATGCATCTAAGGTGGACAAAAAGTGGCACATCTGATTCCATAGTTTTTTTTTTTCATAATTTCTAATGCAAATATTTGATGTTTTGAGGATACAAATTAATTCATTTGAAAGTAAAGAATAATACCTTTACCTTAAACTTACAAGTTTTCAAATTATGACATATGTTCTGATTTGATCAGCTAGGGGAATTGTTCGAAATAAAAACATGGGTTTTTTGAAATTTTATAATTGGTAGATGTTATGTTGGGTAGTAATGTCATTTTTCACAAAACAACAATTATCAAAATTTCCATTTCAATAAATTATGGACTTTTTAGGCTATTGGCAATTTTGTAGAATCTTAATAAACTCGTATATTAAATTTGATTGGAAACCCTTATTTTAGCATTATAATAGATTGACAATCATACTATGAAAAAAATCAATAATTAAAACATGTTTACTATGTAATAAAAGTCCATAACACATTTTATTGAATATGATAGAAAATTTTACATCACTTGAAAAGTCCACCTTGTAATGAAATGATGGCATTTTAGCTTCAGTTAATTTTTTTTTTCCAAGTGTTATAGTTTAATTAAATGGGTTCTTTTTAAAATTTTCAATCAAATATCAACACATATTATACCAAACTTAAAAGTACCCCCATAAAAACTTCCCTTATGACACCAAAATATGGATTATCAAGCGTGCAACCACCCAAACACACAAGTTCTTTATGATCATAAGTGATGTTAACATATGGCATACCACTTAACCATAAAATTAACACTTATCAAATAAAATACACAAATCTTTGATAAACACACCAAACAACCACAAAGTTAACACCTATTAATGATGCACAAGTCCTTGATTAACTTCAACATAAACATAAAACACAATCGCAAAACTAACACCTATCAAATAGGATGCATAAATCTTCGATAGTTAGAAGTGACTTTAACAAAAATGTGTTGCATAATCACAAAGTTAAAAGCTATTACATATGATGCACAAAATTTCAACAACCATAAATGATTTAATATAAACATGCTCCACATCACGTAATTACCACTTGCTAGATAAAATGGACAAATCCTTAACAAACATGAGTGATTTCAACATAAACATGACACACAACCATAAAATTGACACCTACAAAATAGAATGCACAAGTCCTTAACAACCACAAGGAATATCAAATGGCTAATTAAAAGAGGATTTGTTTTGTTTTTATGTGATTTTTAAACATGTAGGTATTGTGATTCAAATTTCAACACTTCTTTTTACCATTTTCTAGATTTTTAACATGGTATACAAATATTTGTCAATTGTTTTAACAATTTCAAAATAAGTGATTTACTACCTAACCAAGCTAGGTGCCATGGCACTTAACTTCGTCATTATGGATGCCACATTAAAATGCATGCATGACTATCACATTTAAATCCCTTTCGGATACATGAAATTTCCAATTGACCTTTGGGTAGAATACGTCCAATCTTACACAAACTCAATGTGACTATCCAATCTTATCATCTCATGCTAAAATTTAGTTGAAATATATATCAAAGACTTGTGCACATGTGAACTATATCCAGTGGTTAGTTTTGTGATCCCAATCATGAATGAAGAAATTGAGCTATATTTTTAACTAAAGCTTCAAGTAAAGGTCAAAACTTGAAATGGTTTCAAAAGGGATTAAGCTCTTAAAGGTTAAAATCATGCACACTAGGCACTCCATTTTTTGATGTCATATGAATAGTTTTTATGGGGGTATCTTTAAGTTTGGTATTATATATGTTGATGTTTGATTGAATTTTTTAAAAATGACTTAATTAATTAAATTATAAGACTTGAGAAATGAAATTTAAAAAATTGAAGATGAAATGCCATCATTTCATTACAAGGTGAATTTTAAAAGTGATGTAAGATCTTTTGTCATAATCCATAAAATGTGTTATGAACTTTTATTACATAGTAAACATGTTTTAAATGTTGAATTTTTTTTCCTAGTATGATCATGAAGCTATTATAATGTTAAAATAAGGGTTTCCAATCAAATTTAATATTTTAATTTATTACAATTATGCAAGATTACCAATAGTTTAGAAAGTCCATAATTTATTGAAATGAAAAATTGATAATTTTTGTTTTGTAAAAAGCGACATTACTATCCAATATAACAATTGCCGATTATAAATTTTTAGAAATCCCATTTTTTGTTTTTGACTTTTTCCCTAATTGATCAAATCAGAACACATGTCATAATTTGAAAAACTTGTAAGTTTAAGGTTTAGGTATTCTTCTTGCCTCCTTCTTACAAATGGACTAATTTGCATTCCCAAAACATCAAGTATTTGCATTAGAAATTATGAAAAAGGAAAAATGTGGACACCAGATGTGTCACTTTTGGTTTGCTTAAGGATGCATTTTTAGTTCATGTTTCTTGTAAAATGAACTAACTTCAAAAAAATTGTGAAAACTTTTCTTGTTGGATATATTGTCTTGTGACAAAATTGGGACCAAGTTTTTTTTTACAAAAATTGTGAGGTCGGCAAGTTGGAAATTATTTAGACTAGGTCTTAGCCAAATTTGAATATAGGTTAGAGAGGTAAGTAAAAAATGTTAGGAAACCTATTATGTTTTGCCAACAAGTTAGGAATTAATGTCTAAATATGGCGAATTGAGAAAAAAAAAATCTTGAAATATGGTGATTTTGTGCAAATTTTTCCAAAAAAATCCTTGAGGTGATTCAAACACCTTTTTTTCTTTTAGTTGGTAAGTGGTGAAATTTTTCCACAAAAGAAAACATTGATTGGGAATCAACGACTTTTTTCCCAACAAATTTCATCTTGTTTCAACATAAAAATTGAGATTTTTTCCTTGTGTATATTCAACCAACTTTTCATAATATTTCAAAACATTCATCAAATTTTTAATATCAAGAAGTTGAAAGAAAAAACCCATGTTACAACTACCATTGTAGTTTATTCATTGCACCTATTTGGTGCTTACTATTTGGTTTGAGATCTATTTATACAAAAACCCCATGGTTGAGGAAAAGGTTTTAGATTTATGGAATGTGTTCTAATAGTTTAATAAATTTTTAAATTAAATTTTAATCTAAATTTCAAAAATGTGAAAAAAGAGGTAAGAATAATGGTAAAGGAGATGGAGATATATCAATTTAATAATATGCCCCGTCCCCCCCATATGTTCTTATATGGTTTCCAATAGTTCATCACTATTTATGCCCATCTCAAGTTTGAATCTACTATACTACATGGACATGAAAAGGCACATGTTATTGTGCATTTTTGGTGGTTTTTTGGGAAAGGCTATTGAAGTAAATTCTTGAACTAGACACACACACACACACACACACACACACATATATATGGGTCACTTGAAGCAATGAAATCTGGATAAATTCAGAGAATATATAAATAAATAAATAAATAAACTTTCAATTTACTTTCAAATCACAATTTGTAAATGGGTATTAAACTTTTGACCAAAAAACAATAGAGAGAGGCATCAAGTTCCAACCCATGCCTTGGGGGGGGGGGAAGGGGGGAAAGAAGGGGACCACAATGCCCACATCTGCAAAGAGGGCAGGTGCCATTAAGAGTTAGCAGCAACCTCTTTGCCACGGGAGGCAGAGGCTGCCAAGGGTACGGGAAGTGGCACTCTCAGTACAACGAGCTTTTGGTTCACCAACTTATCTTTTTTCTTTGTGGTGTGAGTGTGTGTGTGTGTGTGTGTGTGTATGTGTGTGTCTCTCTGTTGCTCTTAGTTTTTGCTCTTGGCTTTTGGCTACTTGGCTATTGTATTTTGTTTCTTCTGTTTCTTTGTTTTTCATTTATGTTTGGTTTTAAATTCTTCATCTTTTTCTCTTTTTTAATTAATTTTCAATTTTTTAAAAAAATAATTCATGGGCTACAATGTAAAGAGGATCTCTCACATTGTTGGCTGCTCTGGCTGCTTTGAGTGGTGGGTTTTTTTTCTTAAATTAAAAAATTTCCTGGCTGACTGCACTGCCAAGAGGCTTGCTCTCACACACTCTTTCTCTCTCTCTCTCTCTCTCTCTCTCTCTCTCTCTTTCTTTCTCATGGCATCTTAAGTCAGCTTTGGCTGCGCTGTTACACGAACATAAAGCTCATGAGCTTCCATGTCTGCTTTGGCTGATTTTTCTTTTATTTCTCTCTCTCTCCCTCCCTGCATACGAATATGATGAAGGAATTCAAAAGAGGTGTGCGGGGGGTGTGTGTTTGCCTCACCAAAGGAGAATAAGAAGAGTTATTGTAATCTTGATACGATCATCAAAGTATGTGTTGAACACACGATAGGACCGAGACACTCCCAAAATCATGGACTCCTTTGCGGCCAAAGTGAACCAGCCACCCACAAGGGCACTATCCACTGGATGCCCATAGTGGATGAACTCAGTTGTGGATGAACAACCTCAACGGAGTTAAATACCTGGATTTTCACCTTGGAAACCCATTCTGTAAGAAGTAAGTAGGTCTTAGGTAGTTAGGTAAGAAAATAGGTAAGTAGATAGTTTATACATAGTAGGTAAGGGTTGTGTTTTTTACTACCTACCTACCTTGTTGGTAGGTAGTAAATAAAGCAACTGAGCTAACCCTGGTTAGCTTGGGAACTGGAACCCAACAGAGAAGACTGTTTCCTGACCACTTATCATCCACCCTTCACCCTGGTCAGAGTGAACCAACATCCACTAATGCACCAGTTGGTTGTTCTATCCTTAGGATGGGTTGCATTTTTTCATCTGGTTCCTGGCCCTCCATTAACCAACTTTGTACCACAGTCAACTTTATTTTTGGCCATTTTTTTTTCTTGCCATTTAGTTACCCTGGTACATCTTGACCCTGCCTAACAACTAACCTCTCAACCAATCTATCTACCCTCAATCTTTTCTTGGTTAAACTTTCTTTTTTTTTGACAAAACTTTTGTCTCTTATTGGTTTAATTTTTATTTCTTGTTAAAACTTCTATCTTTTCTGGATTAAAATTCTATATTTCAACTAAACTTTTCTTTCTTTCTAGCTAAACTTATGTCTTTTGAACTTTTATTTTTGGCACGAAACCTTTACTTTTTGACAAAACTTCTAACAAAACTTTTACATTTCAACAAAATCTTCATATTTTCTTAGTTAAACTTCTATCTCTTAACAAAACCTCTATCTTTTCATAATTAAACCTCTTATTAGTTGAACCTTTATCTTTTGACAAAACATTTATTCTTCCTAGCTAAACCTTTATCTCTTATTGACTAAATTTTTATCTCTTGGCAAAACATGTTTATTTTTAGGTTAAATCTTTTATTTCCAACAAAACTTTTATACTAACCCCCTTAATTACTTACCCACCTCCCACCTACTTACCTACCTACCTACCTATTTACCCACATGCTATAATTTTCTTTTTGCATTTACTATATGTATATTGTTATTAGGGTTTGTGCATTTTTTTGGGTTAATTAGCTTTAAACTTTATTCTTCCACTCATTAATTTTTAAATTTTGAATAACTTAAAAATTCGAATCATAATTTGTTGGCATAAAATTCTTTTGTTCTCCATTTGTATGGGTTACCTTAGGATGTGGTATGCATTCTTAAAATGGTTTTGTATAATGTAATACTAACACATGAGGACCTATGAAAACCACATAGTCTTAGTTGAAAGTAATTGGGTGACAACCTAATCTGAAAATGCAATACCAACATCAACCCTAAACCGCCATGTTTATAATGGTTTGGGGTTTCCAAAACTAGCACTTATTTTTGTGACCCCCATGTAAGTATTGTGTTAAAATAATGATTTTGTCCTTTGTAATACCTACACATGGATTTTAATGAAAATGACTTAGTTTTGGTTCATGGTTTGTTAGTTGAAGACATAATCCCAAAATGAAATACTTATATCCATTCAAATTGGGCTTTGGAAGGATAGTAAACCAATGCCTATTTTTTGACATGTATGCAAGTATCACAATTTTTTGTTAAAATGTTAATGCATATTTGATGACCCATATATGGATATTACACAAGAATCTAAGCACCCAATGTGTATTGAATGATCATATGCAGGTATTACAAATTTTCCCGTGCATCATGGGGATTTTACAGAACATTATGTAGGTATTGCCTAAAATCTTTAATTATTAACAATGCAAATGTAAAATATAATAAAAAAATAGAAGATGGTTTTGAATTTTTTTAAAAAAGTTTTATCTAAAATCAAATTTTTTTTACATATATCCAAATGTTATAGGGGATGATATCTTCAAATGCAAACCTTAACTTCTATGTACACAATAGGTGGATGGAAATTGCCAAGTTTAGAAATTTGTGCCAAAAAGGTTTGCTACATACAATCTTACCACACCTTAATCCTTATTTAAAGGAAAACCCTTTCTAGAACTATATTCCACATTTCCCATCCCATGCACTTGGCTATAGGTTTTGTCACCTTTGAAACATTCTCCACATGTTGGTGGATATAGATGTGGTAATACTTTAATTGGAGATAAACCATAGTTGCCACAAACTTGTCGTTACTGGATTTACAAAGTCTACATTAAAACAACTCACAATTAGCATGGGCATTCCAAAAAAATCTTAAACCAAATAAGGGGGGAAAAAAAAGGGGGGTATGAAGGCATACCATCCATGAATCATTTCAAATTTATGGAAATTAATGACCATGTTGATTTTTAATATCCAAGATGTTTTTTTGCAATACATAAATGTAATCACAACATTGTGTTTGTATTGTGATGACATGGATGGATCTTTTAGAGTCCAGATTGAATTTATGCACATTAATAATGTTCCACCTTCATGGAAAACTTGCATGTATACACCACATGCTTAACATAAAACTATTGATACCTACAATTAGGCATGGGACGTTTTCTCTAACTTCCTTTTTAACATGTTCATCAAAATACAAGGAAAGCCAAAAAACCATTTTATAGTAACTTCAAATCAAATCAAGTAAAAAATTAAATAAACACATCATAAGCCTAAATGGTAAAAACCCATGACATAAAAGAGGCCTACAAATTTTATGTAAGAAAGGCCAAGTGTTGCGCTTTATTTCACCAACACAGGTTCACACAATCATTACGAGAAAAGTTAAAATACAAGAGGAACATATCATGTGTGAGGAAGAAAATGACCAACCATGATCAATCAAAGATGTGGAAATAAGTGCATTCGTTCGATAAAAAAATGGACAATACCATACATCATACCATCTCCATAACATGAAAGATGTTTTTGAAAAAATAAAGGCAAGAATAGAAAGCTCTATCATTTTGTTGCAATAAATGCTTGATTAGTTGAACTTGTTTTTAGGCTTCAACCCCAACTTCATTTCATCAATCCATAACAATTTTGCTATTGGCTTTATTGTGATGGAATGATCACTTGTCAACAGTAACATGCACATTCCTACTTGTTTCTTAAAAAACCTAACTACTATCATCCAATTTTTTACAACTAGTCTTCAAAATAGAATAAGGTTAGTTAAACAATGGAACAAATTAGATTGATTAGAACATGGGTGCTTTTGCATAAAATAGTAGCTTACCTTCTAGCTATCCAAACACAAACCACCCATAAGAACTTAGTCATTTGCAACAAGGAAATAAAAAAATTCACAAAATTTTTTTTCCCAATTTTTTTCCATCTTCTTATAGTTTTTTATTTCCCTTATTTTATTTTATTTTTCCTTCTCTTCTTCTTTTCATTTTTTTCAATTTTTTTGAAAAAAAAGTGATGATGATGATGAGCATAGTTATGACATTCTTGGTGCGAGAATGTTATGGAAGCCCAAAGAAGAAAGAATTTTAAAGAATTAAAAAAAAAATTATAGATCAACCAGTGTAATTTGGTAAACATTCGCGAGTAAAGAATGTTATGACAAGGTGCTAAATGAAGAATTTTAAAGAATTTTAATGTGCAAAATGAAGAATGTCATAAC
>Ga0116231_10002837_pt1 | contig 36122 bp, 18 predicted proteins | sample S1TSphgellanicum_2_FD_89695 | JGI IMG/M metagenome (GOLD analysis project Ga0116231, IMG submission 89695) | Host-associated microbial communities from peat moss isolated from Minnesota, USA - S1T2_Fd - Sphagnum magellanicum MG | ecosystem: Host-associated > Plants > Peat moss > Unclassified...
AAAAGCAAAAAAAAAAAAAAAATTTTCTATTACTTTCTCCCTCCCACACCCCCCCCTCCCCCTCCCCCCCTCCCTCTCCCCCCCCCCCCCCCCCCCCCCCCCCCCATACCAAACATAAGGACTTACATTTAATTTGGTTAAATAATGTAACTTAGAAACTCCCAAAATTATGTATAATTTCGGCCCTTAGAGGTCTATCAGAGTAAGTTTTTCTCCTACTGTTTATCATTCTCATGAGCGTAAACCAGCAAAGAAATCTCCATTTGTCTTCACCCAGTGGAGGGACTTTCTTGGAGGAGACCTGCTGTGAGTGCCAAGAATTGAGCCTGGGGGTAAACATATGGGGGAACCCTGTGGGAAATGGCTGTCCTTACATAAAAAAGACTGTGTTATGTTTCACATACCATGTGGTGTGTAGTCGTATTGCAACCTCTGCACAACCTTGGGTGGTCCCATTCCTTATCAGTCAGGGTGAAAATCAAAGAGTCTGTCATGGTTGTGGTGTCGTGGGCTTAGATACTGGACCCAACCCATCTTAAAGTTTCTAAGCTAACATATACACAAGAAGCACAAATGAAGAAGAATACATGAAGAACACAAGAGCAGAGACAGCAATCTTTCAAGAAATTATCCCACATGTCCCTGTCACCTTCCCTTCCCCGACTCACAGTCTGATGAATTAAACAAACCCATTAAGGTAAGGAGTCACAGATTATGTCATTTTTGCGAGCATATTACATGACACAATCTTCTGGTGAAGCTGGTGCAGTTGTCCGAGTGACTAAAATGTCTGTTGAACATGAATTTTTTGAATGGAAATCTTTGAATCTGCCACTCCAGAACTTAAAGTAATGGAATGTTCGTGCCCATACCCATTATGTTGGGTGTGTCGCCTAGCTCACCCTAATGGCCTCACTTTGACACCTTACCCAACAATAAAGGGCAGGGCCTTGACCATTTCCTAGTACAAAAACATGGGTGCATGGATGAAGCAATGAGTATAACATAGTAGCAGCAGCAGCAGCAGCCCTTCACACCTGAAACAAACATTCCTCTGTGGTATGTGTTTGCCAAGATGCTACTACTTACTACATACAGATCTCAAATGTACACTGTTCCAACAAAGAAGAGGAATGATGCAAAGTCTGCCGACTGGCTAGAGTGGAGAAAGATGGCTAGAGTGAAGAAACATCTTTCTCGTCACCCTTCCATGTGCTGCCACTCCCCCCCAACTCCCCTCCCTTCTCCAGAATTGGACATGTGGACACTGAAAAACCATCCTATAGGGCCCACTCATTGGCATAAGGTAGAGGCACCTAGAACTGTCAGAATAAGCATTGTGAGCAAATCAGATTTCAATTTGCATTTGCCACCCACTTTTGGGTTTTTGCACTTCTTGCCCTGACTTGGGTCCTCTCTCTTTGTTCTTCCTTTCCCCTCCCTTTGCTAGGTGATTTGTTTAATAACCCTTGCCAAGGGTTTTATCAAGCTTTCAATTTTTTTCTTAACACATATTTTTCTCTTAAAGACAAGACAATTTGAAACTCAACCCCAAGTTGAAGTTAAGATTTTGAACTGTTGTCCCCTTTTCCCTCCTCCATCTGATCCCAGGAATTGCAAGCGTGCCCCTAGTTTTCCAACCAATGGGGTTGAGTCCCATTACTATTGGATTCCACCAATTTAAGTCGACTCCCATTACCATTGGGTTGGTGACAATTACCCCCATTATATAAAACCGGTTTGGTGATTATTATATGTATAAGTACTATAATGCTATCCTATTTACCGTCACATGATTATACGTCGCATTTAAACATTATTAAATTTAGAAGCGTTAATGATAATGGTACCCACTACCTATAATAAAGTGAAATGGAATTTTTTTTTTGTTTAGAGTCGAATTCCACTCTATAATAATAACTATAGTAACAATACATAAGTTAGTAGAGGTGAGTAATGTTACCCCCCCCCTCCTTCAAGGATGGAGTTTGTTGTGCGATTAATTAGGCTATTGGCGAGAGTACTCCAATTTCCACCCTCTATTGATGTACCTAAATTTTCCACTAATGAAAGGTACAACAAGCAGGCTAAATTATTTCAGTTCTTCTTTCCTTTTGTTGAGTGGCCTCTCCACGCCACTGAAGTCCGGTACTGGGGGGTTAACTCCTTTGTGCTCTGAGCACTAGATGATAACTCTAGAAAGGTATCACTTACTATTATCATTACCGTTGTTGATCTAGAAATGAATTCCATTCATTAAAGTCATACCCAACGAGTACTAATGACTCATGAAATAAAGGCTCCTGAGAGTCCCACCCAAATTATCATTTCGTTTATTTAACTTGGTTGGAAAGAAGGTGGGGGAGAAGGGTATTGGCTGGATGAGCTCAATTTTCCCCCATTAGATATGTGGATAGCTATGCTAGTATGATAACAATTTTTTTTCCCTGTATTTGAACAAAAAATGAAGGTACCTAGCAGTGTTTTTTTTTTTTTTCATATTAGGAAATTAGCCCTAGTGGCCCCTTCTGCAGTAGCTATGGTGCTCAAGTGCCTACTAGTCTAAAGTTGTAGAAGCTCTGATTGGCCCCACCCCCACAATTTTTTAATATATTTGGCTGCTAGTTAATTTGGTGGGGTGAATATGTGGCCCCCACTCTAATTTGAACATTGAAAAGCATTTGGCTATTAAGGGATTTTTCTTGTAGTTGTTATGGTGAGTATGCAATTGGATAGGTGCAGATTTGGGCTAGGTGAAATATTTTTTTCTCCAAATCTCACGCCTCCATGTGACATCTAATGGACTTTTTGGACAAACAAGCAAAATGTTTGGTGGACATTGCAAATTGCAAACAGTAAACCCGAGGACAAAACTTGCAAACAATAAAGCTCGTAAATAGTAATACTTGCAAACCAAGGACAAAACTTGCAAAAGACTCACACTAAAAGCAATTGAGGGGGAATTGAACCTTTAAAACTGACCTTTCCAGCTCAACTGACCTGCGAAATCAAACCAAATTACACTACATTGACATTGCTACAAAAAACAAATGTAGAAAAAAGCAAGGGAAAGAGAATCAAAATATGTTGTCATCATGGAAACAAAAGGAATTAAGCTTGGAATTCATCAGACACAGGCAAAGCCAAAAATAACTTTTGCTATTAGGAAAAATGGCAATGTAGATGCCTTCCAACCACAAGTGCAAAATTGCTACGAAAGCTTCCTCCTCTGCCATCGTAAGAATAATGGTGTCAAGGACATCTCCATTGGTCAATGCATTCTTCATAAGAGAAATTATTTATAGTATATACATGTTGCGCAAACATTCGCACAACCAATGGCAAATGGGTGGTGAGTATGTTGTGGAGCTTGGACTTCATAAAGGCCAAAGTAGAAAAACAACTTTCATCCTCCACATTGCCAATTACTTGTACCATAGTTCGCTCAACCAATTTCACATATTCAAGGAAGCTGGAAACAAGAATCTAGGATGTTGTCACAAGGCGCCACTTCCTAGTTATAGGGTTTGTCTCAAAGGGAAGGCCATGCATGCAATTGCATTTGACTTCATAGTCACTTGAACATGCCCCATTAGCGTTCAAGGTCATTTGCATTCAAAAACTCACGCACATGAACTTCCTTGTTGTTCACCTACTGAACCTTGCCATAACAAAAAAACTCCTTTAAGAACCTCAAGATGTTTGCCAAATGACATATCACAATTTGCTTGGAGCCAATATTGAGGATATATTATCCCAAGTGCATCCATAATGGCATGAGTTGGAAATTTAATATCCAATTCGTGAATAAGTCCATTTGCAGCCCTTGCCAAAACACAAACATATGACAGTAAGTGCATACAAACCTTCAAAATGTGAGCCAAACTGCAAATTCAAAAATGTTAAACATGTTAAACATATTTTCCAATTTCTACAACTCGTGCCAAAACACAAAAACAAATGGCAGCATTGCATTAAAACCTTACAAACGATAATTGAAAAAAAACTAGAGGGGAGGCAAAATTTACATGTGCATTAGTTCTTGACCAAAGATTCAACAACAAGAAATATGTCTTCTATCACAAATGAAGTAACCATGGTCTCCAAATCCTAATGCACAACCCAAATGTGTTGGCCAAAAACCTCAAATGCCAAGTGGCAAACTTTAGTGTTGGCATCTGGTACCCATTGCATCTAGATACTTTCATGCTTGCATTCAAGTAAAGACTTGAAGGTCCATAAATTGTTTGCAAAAAAATTGGAGTTTTGATCACAATACATACTGAAAAGATCAACTTGACAAACCTTGACAGCTACCATAAGGTCACAAACAAACATGTCTTGCATTTGGGCAAACTTGACAAGAACATGAACAAATTTTAGTAAATGCAGAATGCATGCCAACATTAATAAAATTTCCAAGTTGCACAAGTGCTCATAATTGAGTTTTGTTTGGTGATTTGTAAGGCTATCCTTAGCCATTTTCACAAATAAAGTTTTACATTATGCCATTTTTTTTTTTAGCAGGGCTCAACATTGAGATCCACCTAGTTTTCGCATTGTGAAATATTCTACTCCCTTTTGTTTCCATGCCCTCAACAAGTTTTGTAATTCCAAATGTCACTTAAGGGAATGTGCAAAATAAACATGCAAAGTTTGTAACAAATTTTCAATGCACTTCATTAAAAGCAAACCTAATAAGGTGATCTGCACAACAAAATTTGGGCCATACAATGGACCCCAATGGAATAGGGAGCATGGTCATCATGAATTTGATTAGTGACACTAGACTTGGTTCCTTGAAATACATTGACATTGTCAACCCCAAAATTAATGAACTTAGTGGAAACTTGATCTTTTGGCATTCCCTCTCTTATTGTGAATGCCTCCATGGTTGCTTTGGTTAGATTATCACTGCCTATCTTTCACTCGATTAAAGAAAATAAGAACATGAATTCTTACTTAATTCTGTACAACATAGTAATGGATAGACAACTAAATAGTTATCCAATGTAAAAACCTTTTCATAATTAAAAACAACATATTGTGTAACTACCATTTCCTTTTTGGTTGCCCTCAGCATTTCCTAACACATAAACTCCACCATTTGCCAACTAGAACTATTAATCCAATGTTTTTTGTTATTTCTTGGAACTATTAAAAATTCAGACAATGACCTTAAAAACTCATATTCTAGCATGGGACAACCTTGTTACAACAAATGTAAAATAATGGAAAATTGGACTACCTTGCAAGTTTTCTCTCTTGCAATCTTGTTCATTACTTGTTGGGCGATTTTCCACAAGATCAACTAGCAAGTTGTACAAGGTTTTTTCCATGCTTACAACCCTTATTGTAATACTAATCCCCTTTCTTCACAAAACCCATGTCCCTATGTGCTTTCATGTGGTATGCATGCTTACAAAGTGAATCCCATTTAGGAGCCAACAACTTATCTTTGCCTTCAACTTGACTATAGATCTTGCATTTAACAATATGCAAACAACCATTAGACCCCAAACACATTTTAGCCCACGGCAATTTTGCAATCCACAATTCTTGAAACTTTTGTGTGGAATCGTAATTCCTTTTTTTGGACACTTCCATTTTCAGGGTGGGAAGTTCTGCAATAGGTTACAACATCTTCATCAACTAGTTTTTTCCCCTTTGGATCAACATCAACAATAAAGCTACAACATTGTGTTATGATGGGAAAAGGATAGTGAAAATCAACAACAAAGCTATTTGATGTTATGACAAGAGGAGGACAGTGAAAAAAAGAAACTCCATTTGGATCACATAACATAAGAAGGCTACTATTGATAATGGAATTCCTACTCAAATGGAAATACCGAAACTTGTAAGAATTCAAAAGTTCAAAAATAATGGCAAAATAATACAACGTTGAAAACACATTATGTAGACCTTTTTTAGGTGTCACACTTGTAGTTATTCTTGTATTTCTTTGAAACTTACATATAAAATGTTAATATTTTCATTAAAATATCAAAAAATGCACTCACATATTTAATGCTAATAAATTTGGCATTTAAAAAATGAAAAAAATTGAAAATCTTATATATTTAATGAGTAATGGACTTTTGAATCTTGGTGTCAAATTTTGTCATGCCCTACAAAACTCATGGATATGAATTTTTATCTTATGATGTGTTAGTTTTATGTGTTTGAAACTTTGGGATATTGGATGAATTATGTTTAAAAAACTAAAGATCCATTGAATGAATGGAATGTGATTTTAATTTATTATGTTATGGAATTTTCAAAATTTAAAAATTGTGATTATTTTAAAAGCTTCTTAAAGCATATATATATATATTATTATTATTATTATTTTCTTTTATGATATGCTTTATATGTCTTATAGCATCATGACTTGAAATTGGAAATGGAAAAAAATGCTACTTTCAATATAAATTTAAATATTCATATTTTAAGCTAGTTTTCAACTACATTAGAAAAAGACTTTCAAAAGGGACTTTAATTCATCGAAACTTAGCCACCCTAATGTGTTTTCATTCGCAAATAGACAATCAAAATAACTAGGTAAAATAGACATTTGAAAACAATGAAGATGCATAATTTATATGAAGAGAATTTTGTAATTTCATTTGTTTATTACAAACTCCAAAATGTTGACCAAGAACTCCTTATTGCTTGTCATGCTCCATTTTATGCGAATCACACAAAAAATCAAGACTTCAAAACAAAAATGCAAGATTAAGGAACAAAACCTTCACCAAAGTAACGTGGATTCATGTGGAATTGTAATTCCTTTTTTTGGACATTATCATTTTCGGGGTGGGAAGATTTGCAATAAGTTACGAAGATTCAATCACAACTATGACATTTTCATCAACTAGTTTTTTCCCCTTTGGATCAACATCAACAACATAGTTACAACATTCTATTACGGTGGGAAAAGGATTATGATAATCAACAACAAAACTACTAAATGTTACAATAAGAAGAGGATAATGAAAGAAGAAACTTCATTTGGATCACAAAACATAAAATGGTTGTTGCTGATAGTGAAATTCCTATTTGAATGGAAATACTAGAACTTGTAAAAACTCAAGAGTTCAAGAGCCATGGTAAAAGAATGCAACTAGACAATCACGATAGCTAGGTAAAACAAACACTTGAAAATAATGAGAGATGCACAACTTATACGAATTGAATTTTGCAAACTCACTTGTTTGCTATGGACTTTAGAATGTCAACCAAGAACTCCCTATTGCTTGCCCTACTCCATCTTTTGCAAATCACACAAAAAATCAAGACTTCAAAGCAAAAGTGTAGGATTAGGGTACAAAACCTTCAAGGATTGAAGGTATAAGTTGGCTTCACAAGTTGCAACTTGTATAAACACCAAACTCTAGATATAAATCACAAATAATCATTACATTTTGGGTGAACCCACAAAATATGACGTCACTACCTTCATGTGCGTAACTCTTCCAACGGCCAACTTGCAATGCAAAATAAACCTAAACACTTTTGGACTAAAATAAGTATGTAGAAAAACAAGAAAGGACCAAAACTATGAAGCCCAAACATTGAAGTTCATGTTACTCTTCAACTATTTCACACATAATTGCAAGCAAACTTGGAACCATGCAAGTTACAACAAGTGACAAAACTCTGAACATAAACTTGGTGAAGAGGCCAACGGATATGTAATGTGCATTGCAAAAGTGAAAGAAGATGGTGAAACTCCATTATAACTTGGAATGTTATGGCAAGATAAACAAACAAAGAGGAATGGGAAGCTAATGAGCTTGGGACCAAAGGAACACATAAAAGATGGTGAAATTTTTTTCACAGGTTTTGTGAATAGGCTCCTTTGACAATTATGATATAGCCATTTGTCACTTTCAAGGTTTTTGATTGAGTAGGTTAGCAACATTCCATAGGCCTTAGTTTTTAGGGGCAACTTCAACTTCTTCTCATGATGTTTTTGAACATTGTCAAATTTGGAGCGGCAACTTTAGGCGAAAAATGCCTGAAATTTTTCCCTTTCCTTTGTACAAGTAGCCAAATATTTTTTTAGGTTGAAAAATGGTAGTAAATTGCCCAAAAAAATACACTAATACCTAGTCACATTGGAACATTGATGTAATACACTTGTTTAACATGGAGGATGAGAACTTGAACATAAGTACATAATTAATAGCATTTCCCCCCCTAATGCCCTAAACCATTCAATATTTAGGGTTTGGTGGCTATAAAGGTGTAGGTTTCAAGACCAGTGCAAATCACTTTTTGCACCCCCATTCACACTTGCCATACTTTCATGTTAAATAGTCTTGCACATTTCGAGATTGTAAGCTACTACACATTTTCACTTGCCTAAACTTTTGGTTCCTTTTCACATTTGTGATTTGTTCTTGGACTTTTCTTTCATATTTTTGCTTTGATTTTTGTTGGAGCTTTTGCATTTCATTCTCATCACTTGCTTTGTTGTGCATTGGCGATGGGTAACAATTGCAATTTGTGGCACTTGTGTTGTTGGAGTTTTGTGTTCTAATTTTTGGAAAGACTTTTGCAATTCGTTTTCATGTCATTTTGTTATGTGTTTTCACTTGGACATTGATTGTGAATTATTTTTTTTGTGTTGTTGGAATTATATGTTTTGATTTTTTATTTGGGTTTTTGAAAAACAATTAGTGAATTATTCCTTGCATTGTGGTTAAGTGTATTGACATGGAAGTTTGGAAACAAATGTTGCTTAGTAGATTGCATGTTGAATTGGGTGATGATGAAAGTGAGGAGGACTTTTTACTATTATCATTATTTGTTGATGTCATCTCAAAAGTTGTGAGACATCACCATGGTGGTAGTAAACCTCAATGTATTTTTGGATATTTTTGGTTACTCTACCATAGGTTATTTTAAGATATTATACCTTAAGTTATTTTTTACTATAATAGGTTATTTCACGTTAGTTTATTCCAAGTTATTATATCTTTGGTTATTTTACATTATTTCATTTTATGTTATTTTACCTTAGCTTATTTTTTATTATTTTAAATCATTCCATGTTAGGCTATTTTAAATTATTATATCCTAAAATATTTTTAGTTATTCCAAGTTATTTCACCCTATGTTATTTTAAGGTATTTTATGTTAGGTTATTATAAAATATTCCATATTATGTTATTTTCAATTATTGTAGATTATTCCACCCTAAGTTATTATAAATTATTATACTATACAATTATTATAAGTTTTTATACCATAGGCTAAGGTATAATATTTTATAATAACCTATAATAACTTAAAATATATAATGTCTTATGTAATAACTTATAATAGTCTAGGGTGGAACAATTTTGAATAACAAAAATAACCTATAACAACATAAGGTTGGACAACTTGTAATAGTCAATAATAACTTAAGGTAAAATAACCTAGGGTAAAATAACCTAAAGTAATTGAAAATAACCTAAAATAACGAAGAATAATTAAAAGTAGGTAGTTTAATATAACATAGAATGGATAACCAATAATAGCCAGACAAATAACCTAAAATAAATTTAAATGGATAAATATATAATATTTTATAATATTTTATAATAACTTAGAACATATAAACCCAAACTAGCTTAAAATAACCTAAAATAACCTAGGGTGGAATAATTTAAAATAGTTGATAATAACTTAAAATATTATTAAAAAACTTAATGTATAATAACCTATAATAGCCTAAGGTGCAATAATTTATAATAATTGAAAAAAACTTTAAATAGTCAAAAAATAATTTATGGTACAATATCCTATAATAAAATAATTTAGAGTAACCTAAAGTAAAATAACCTACAACATAACCTATAATATAATAGCTTAAAGTATTTAAATCAACAACATAATAAAAAACTTATTTATTATAGTGAATTACTTCAATTAATAATGAAACATGATGATTACATAATGACCTTATTATAACATAACTTTAAATAAGGTGAAATGGTTAGGGTGAAGTGAACCTATTTTATTTTTTAAGATCACATAGTGATTTAGGCCAATGAATTGCATCTAGGTTAGTGAATTACACCTTATTTTGGGATTAATGTGCTTTTGGTGTGATGGACTTGTCTATGGTCTAAAAAGTAATTATTACTTGTAAATAACTTGCATATGTCATGGTTGTACGGAAAAATATTGCCATTTAAAAGAAAACATTATAATGTTTAACTTGAAATAGTTTGTGAAAGTTGTGAGGGAGGTCTTTGAAGAATAATATATTTGGCAACCCATGAGAACTGGGAGAAGCAAATGATCATTAATTCAAAAATGGGGTTTCCAGGGATGTTACATCCTTGGGTTGCACGTGTTAACATTAGAAGAATTGTCTAGTGGCATGTAAAAAGGCAATTTTGCAAAAAAAAACAAACAAAGTTCATTCATTTTTAAAGTTATGGTGGACCAAAGGCTTTGGATATGATATTGTCATTTTGGATTGCTTAATGAGAAAAATGACTTGAATGTGCTTGATAGAGGTTTGTTGTGTGGGCTTGATGCATATTTGGAATTTGAATTGAATGGGAATGTGTACTCTAGGTATGCTACTTGCTTGTCGATGGCATATACCCAAAATGGGCTTGTTTTGTGCAAATCGTCCACAAACCATAAGGAAAGAAGTGCAAACATTTTTCTCAAGCTCAAAACGTTGTTTGAAATGATATCAAACACTACTTTGGTGTGCACAAAATTGGTTTGCCATTTTGCAAAATCCATGGTGGGTTCAAAAAAGCAATGCACATATAGAATTAGGTGATCTTTTGAACCTTTCCTAGGCTATTGTCAAATTGCGATGTCCTTTGGATTGTTGATGCACAAAATTCTTTGTTGTCTTGTTCTTGTAGGTTGATTATGAAGCACAAAACACAAAGCTCTTTAGTGATGAAGTTTGTTTTTGGCATTTTGGCGAACTTGAAGCCAAGCTCTTTGTGTTGGCCATCAATGTTGTCCGATGTCACGTAAACTAATTGCATGGATCTCACAAGAGTGTGTATCCTACTACAAACTAAACTAGAGGGCAATTTTCTTTTTGTGAATTGGGGCATGTTGCTTTCCTACCCAACTGAACCAACAATGAGATGCAAATTTTTGCAAGCACAATAGCCAACGCTTCATGGTTTTCTTGCCAATGGTGGAGACACTCTAAAGCAATACTTTACAACATCTCTACATTTGGAATCCCAACTCTCAAAATACAAAGCAGATATATTTGCAGGCCCTTAGCAGTAGTTTACACAATTGATCGGTATGTGAAATTGTTAATAAAAACTTTGTAATATATTCTTGAAGGTTCTTTGGGTGCATTGTTTTGGCACACAAGCAAAACTAAGAAGGTTCCACCCTCAACTGCACGAAGAAGCAGTACTCCCAACTTCCAAGAACGATAGGGAGAAGAGGAAGAAACATTTCCCAAGGCGAAGTTAGGCCTACACAAAATGACAAAATTTTAGTGCTTGTTTAAAATATTTTCATCACGTGCCCCCGAACTCACCTACTTTTTATTCTTGGCTGGGGAAGAAGATAAATGCCATAAAATATTATGTAAGTATGTGGAAACATATCCAAATGGGGTCAAGCAATTGTAATACATTTAATTAAACATAGCATAGACTAATTTATTTAATGAGAAAAAAAATGACAATACTATATAATAACCCCCCAACCCCCCAATTGTCAGAGGTTTCATAATTTAATTATCCCAAAATGTAATTCCCATGCACATGGCGTGGAGTCAAAGCAAAAGGGGGAAACAAAAAGGAAATCAAGAAAACAAACAATCACTTAAAATGGCAGCAAAGTATGGGCATTGGGTGGCTACAATTTACAGGGATTCAACCTCTGAACCGAACCTAGAACCTGGATTTGAACCCTGGAGCTGCCAACACTGGACCAAACCTGGGTAACATGGGTAGGTACCAACTCTAATTTGCAAGGGTTGTGGTACCTACCTTTCAAATGGGTTTAGCAAACTGGGGTCATTCATCCCTAATATAGGTACCCTAAGTACCTACAAATTATTACTAGCATCAAATTGTGCATGCCATAAAATTCAAATAACGCTAGTTCCAAGAAATAGGTAATTAAAAGAATATGATTTCAAGCTAAATATAGTTATTATCTATATATATTTCCAATTTTTCTAGCTTTAGAAAAAAAAAAAGTGCTTATTTTAAGTCTTTATTTGATGGACCAACATTAAAAAGACGAAAAAAGGAGTTTGGGTCGTTTTTGTCTCTAGGATAAATTTATTTTTAGTGTATACTTTAATCATTTTCTGTTTTAATGAAAACAATACATAAATAATAATCTTAAATTGTTGTTCTAGTTCCACCACTGAAATGCTATGTTCTTATTTTGAAATCTTTATAAGAAAATCCATTGGTGGGGTTTTTTTTCAAAAATTCGTTGCTGAAAAAATGTAACTGGAGAATTTAGAAAGTTTTTGATCATGTCAATTTATAAAATCTAGTTAACATTAAAAGATAGTAGTAGTAGACAAGGGTAATACCTTAAAAATTCAGTAAATTATAAATGTTTTGTGGGTCTTTTTTCTTTTTGGGGTGGGGATTCAAATTCAAATGAAAGAAGGACGAAGAACTAGAACAAAGCATGCAAGGGAACTTGATGTTCCCCTTGTGGTTCGATCTCTTAGTTGGTTTTTTTTGTCTTCTTGGACATGGGTCCTTCCATTTTGTTCCTTGTATTCCCCCTTTTTTGGGTGCTTTGGTTTATTTATGATTGGCAGGGTTTCATTATCATGTAAGGGCAAAGTGTTGCCTTCTGCTTGATGGTGATGAGGACAATTTTTCGGTCCATTAGGACAAGCAACGAGCTTCAAAGGCTTGGACAACCTGAAAGTTCAATAGACTTGCTCAATTGACATTGACTCGCTGTGGGACATACATACCTAGTAGCATGGTCCATATTAATTAGTCATGATAGCAAATTTTATTTTTTTTGCAATGAGACTCTTTGATTGGTCCATCACAATAAAATTCTGAAACATTGGACCCTCCCCAATGTTGGAGTATCTGCTCGAAACATAGGAACATATAAGTCCCAATATTCACCCACCTATATAAGTTCCAAGAGGAAGTCCTTTGGGCAAAGCACATGGGACAAAGTGAGGTGCTCTTGGGAACACATTGAGAACTTGGGGAACTTGGTGAGAACACATTGGATTCCCAACTATGTTTGTCACCTATTTTGGCCTAGGCTAAAGGGCAAAGGCATGAATTGTGAGGACAAAGTAAGAGCTCTTAGTAGATGAAATAAATGGTGTCGGGATCGGTAAACCATTTAAGAACATCACAAAGGTAAAAAACCCTAGGAAGATCTTTGGGATCTATAAGAATGTGACTAATTGAACACATCTGAGGAAAAGTAAGTACCCTTTATCCTGTCAAGAAATAAAATTTGAATCTTAAGATGACTTCCACCACGCCTTTAAAAACTCTCTCCCATCCAAATAGCAAAAATCCATGCTTCTTTTCAACTCTTTAACTCCCTCATACATGTGTTCATTGCATTGAATAAGTTCCCAACTTTTTTGCCCCTCTTTCTAGATTTGGTCCCTTTATTTATTCAATTGGAATAGTTTGTTGAGAACTTGATATGTTTCAAGTTTGAACCCACCTAGCAACCCATGTCCATGGCCACTCACAATTGTGGATGCTCACTTTGCCTTCATATAATTACCATTTTGGGTGGTGGGTGTGGAAAGGGGGGGGGGGCTCATTGTTCCTTCATTAATGAGAGACCTTCCTACAGATATTTTATCCACAAGGATTATGACAACCAGGCCAAATAATAACTATAGACCCCCTCCCCCAATACCAACTCAAATACCTTGTGTTAGTATTCCTCAAATAATAGTGGTGCCTTCATTGATGAGACACAAAATGGTTGGCAGCTGGCTACATGACCTGGACACAAAAACCCCCAATCCTAAAGGTACTGGGGTACAAGAACTGACCAAGGGAACAACATGGTTCAAAATAATAACTTTATCACAGAATATTACATATTGAACATCAGGAGTACTCAATACAAGTGTTGACGAATGTAAGCCAGACCTATTTACAATATATATTAAGTGGGACAGGCATTTTGTCAAATGGACAAAACCATTGTACACAAATTTTACCAAATTTTCAACATATATTAGAGTTATCCATAAAGTCACCCTCTGTTTCGGCCCCCCTATCCCCTGTTTCAGTGGTATCCGCAAAGTAAGGAAATTTCATTAAATCTGAGTATGAAATGCTGAAACTCAGCATTTAATGCACAAGGTTCGAGAGTAATTATAATACTTGTACAAGTAGGAGCAGTGAAAATATATGTAGGCAGCAGTGCAGGCGCTCGGGAAAAAAGAAAACACAGGATGAAACTCAGTCTACCACCAAAATTGGTTGAAAGACTAGTTTGGGTTCCAGTTATTTACTTTTTGTAAAATTTTCATTCCCAGTTACGCGTTTGATGCCCTGCCGAAACTGGCCGTTCTCGCCCCCTAGTCGCCTGACTTAACGGATAACTCTATGAAAACCCAACAACTTGTACCAATTTGCGTGACTGAGCACATATTATCCAGTTACCTATCAATCCATTGGTTTACAGTTTGATCAGACTGGCTAGTTATGCTTTCGGGTTGAGTTTGCATTACCCCACTCTGAAAACCATACAATAATATTGACAAGGTAGGATTTGAAATCAACAACTATAATATATATATATATATATATATATAAAAGAGAAATGGACTTGAAGCATAAAACAAAAGAATAATAATCATCAAAAGGACTGTAAGGTTCAAAGGAAAAATAACCTTTGGGGATGAATTATGAAAAAGAGGAAAGATGCAGGGTATGGTTTGTATCCTTAACAAAGTCATATCAGACCCAGTAGTAGGGTTCTTGTTGGGTCTCCTCCTATAGCATAAGGGCCATCTACTTGATAAGGATCTCTGTCATTTGGTCATTCATCTCTGTTGACTCCAAAGGTCTGGTCCATTGCTTGTCCAGTTCTTCCTTTATGAAAGAACCTCTGGTCCCAGTTTTGACATGTTAACTAGTTTTGGTAGGTTCTTTAGGTGCAGGTTTGAGCCCCAGATTTTCAACAGTTTTAGCCTGCAATTGTAGTTTTTGGCATTTATAGTTCTTTTCAAATTTAAGAACCTTTGGGCTCAATTTGATGAAAAAAAAAGGTCTAGTTTCATGTGCACACTTATACTCCCCAAGGTTGGAAATTTTATAATTACAGAGTTTTACAACGAGTTAAAACTAAAAGTTATGAAAATACTAAGTTTTTTAAACAAATTAATACTCGCCATTTACCTTTAAAGTTCAGCCAACTTATTGACTGTTTTTAAAAAATCAATTTGCTTACCTTAAGAATTAAAACTTGCCTTTAAGAGTTTGTTTTCAAGGTTCCAGTTCTAGTTCCAAGAAGGCTAGTTCCACGGTGGTGGTCCTTCTGTTGGTTCCACCAATAGGGTGTTGGGTTGGGTTCAAATCATAGGGACCTAAACTTGAACCCTTGGGTTTGATGTTTCAACCCGGAGAACCTAGTGACATTAGGTTTGATATTTGTAACTTGCCTTGGACCTTAGTTCTACCCTACTTGGTTCTCAAAATCCAACTGAAGCTAGTTGAGACCATTAAGAAGTAACTTATCATGGGGATCTAGATGTAGTATTGAATGCAACATTGGAAGACCGGAGGGAACCTTGATGTTATTTGAGCAAAATGTCTTTAAATCACATGCGATAATTAAGGAGCCTATCAATATGATTGGATTGGCTGGCCACAATACACATGGCTTGGGCCAAATACCATGTTTTAGGTTACACATGTTTGAACACCTCAAAATTATCCCATCAAAATGGTCACGGTCAATTGCAAAAGGTGTTTACAACTACAATCCAATTTTTGCACCTTTATGGATTAAAATGTGTTTCATATATAAAAAATTCAATTTTTGAAAGTAATTCAATCATATGATTCTTATATAAAGTTGAAATGATTTGAAATTAGAAGTTTTAAATCAAATTAATGATAAAATTTTAATTGCAAAAAAATGTAATGTCACAATCCTTATAGAAGTTGGAAATGGATTCACTATAATCATCATTTGTGATGAAATAACATCATTTTCTCTTAAAAATTTGAGCCTTGGTTTATAATTCAAAATCATGTCCTCTAAGCCATTTCAACATAATATAAAACTATTATGGACTTGTAATGACACCAAAAATTAGTAAATTTACAAAGTTTTTCATGGCATGATTTTATGGAATTAAGAAAATTTTCTTCACAAAGATTGTAACCTAGTGTATAATACATAATAAGGTGTCACTTCATCTTGGAAAATATGAATATTTTACAAATTCAAAAGTTTATATTTTTGGCTTTAAAAAGTACATTATTCAAGGTCCTAAAAAAATTATTGATCAAAATTGGTTCACTCTAGCTTACAAATACTCCAAATTACCATCAACTTGTTGATTACAAGGCTAGGCAAGAGAAACTTAAATTAGAAAGGACACAAGCCAAGTCACTCCTTGGGGAAATATGAATGAACTTGCTAGGCCATTGAAAGCCTAAAAACCATCATATGGGGGGAAGAATGTCGACACACTTGACTTCTTGAACATACTCCAATGTAACCTTCTAAACAAGGACTAATAAGCAACCCATATTAGAGAATTCATGCAAAATTTCATGACTATCATGTAAACCGTGAATTTATGATTAAAGGCTTATTTAACATTCGAAAGGTCCAATTGGGAAAATGAAATACAATTTTGTAATCTTGACCATCATTTGTATTTCCATTCATTTTTAATGGTCCTAACAATGTTGTATATTTAAAATTGTTTATAATCATGCTACCCATAATTTTCATGACTTTCATGTAAATTAACATGTTTTTGTTGAATGTGAGTCCTTTAAATTTCTAAAGTGTTTTTGTTATTTCATGTCTGATGTTTCAAATACCCATCTTTCTTTCATGCTTTTGGTTTAATGTTATAAACAATTTTTTTATTCAAAAGCTTTAACATTGGTTATATTCAAAAGGTATATTTTATGTTTTGCCTTTTGTTTACCATGTTTCCTATAACCTTCATTTTGTGTGCAACATGTTTTTAGAGTGTTTTTTATTTCATTGACCCCATGGTTTTAATTGTGCTCATGTTTTGTTGAAATTTTGGCTATGATGTTTTGAACCATGTTTTGTTTTAATGTTTAAAACATGCCTATATGTCCATCAAAAGGGTCAATTTCGTCTTCAATTTTTTTAATACATACTCCACATAATATGATTAGAATTACATGTTTTTGTAAGGTTTTATGTTTCAAATACCCCATGTTCCATGTTTCAAAAGAAAGATTTTGCTAGTGATACAATTGCCCTCTTCTAATTAACACCACATCTAGATCAATGGACAATAAGGGCACCACCCAACTTCTTCATATTTAAGAGGTTGGAATCATTTCAAATAGGGAGATGAATAATTGTTTTGAATATTTTATTGTTTTAAATTGAAGAAATGTTTAAATCTTTGATGTGGAAAACCTTTCCAACATTTTGATTTTCAATATATACATTTTTTGGTTAATTCCACATTTGGCATCTTTGTGATTGAAGGTGTATTTAATGAAATATACCATTTGATGCATATAGAAGTTATTTGAGGCAATTGTGAAAGAAATCTAAGAGATTACAAAGTCTACTAAGGGAATTTAAGTTTTGATAAGACTATTAGAATATATGTTGGTAACTTTACAAATTTTTGGTACTAGTTCCAGATTCTTACATTTTTTGAGTTTTGTTTTACCTTTTGGAACCAACTAGATCACTACATAGGTTTTTGTAAAGAAAATGAGATTTCCAAAACTTAGAAAATTATTGGGTGATCTTACTAGCCATTTTTCATATTACGAGTTGTTCTATAATATGTTTCTAAATCATGTTTCAAAAAAACATTATGTGCATAAAGCATGTTTTGACTTTATGGATTAATGTTTCATATGTACCCATGGGTAGATGCATGATATATTGGCTCAAATTTGACAAATGCAACATTCTTTATTAGTAAAAACATCACAAAATAATGTTTAAAGGTCAAATTTAGGATAGTCTAATGTAAGGTGACATATGGTCATGCATGTTGGTTAGTCTTTTACCAATTAGTTTTTTAAATCTTATGATTACTTAATCTTCTTTCTATGATCTCCACCATTGATGCATGCACAATTTTAATCATTGTTGTTTTTCTCTTGCATCTCAATCATCACACTAAACATATGCATACAAGTGTTTTCAATTTTTATGAAGTGAAATAGAGTGCACAAAATAATTATTTTGGAGCTTGATTTTACATTTTTATTCTTTTACCATATCACTTAATGGCAATTTGATTTCTCTTCCTACAAATAGAAGTTTGGATGGTAATAATGATTGTAAGAAAAAAAAATCAAAATCAAGGGATCACCATTACCTTGAGTTGAACCTCTATATGGAACATAATTAATATTCATTTTTTACCAAAAACCTTGTTTTTTGAAAAAAAATCACTCATACATATGGCATTTACAATCAAGTTCTATCATAAGCATTTGAAAACAAGGACTTTGAAAAGGGAAAAGTAGAACAATTATTTAGGCCTTACTTCTTTTTTGAATTGCTATTAATATTATACTTCATTTAACAATCACGATACTATAAACACATATAGAAGGCATATGGATGATAACACATCAAAAAACATTGGTGCCTTGGATGTGAATGGTCAACAAGGCATAGGCTTTAGGATTTTTTGTTAGAGGAAATGTCATGAAATTAATTGGGTTGTTTTTGCCAAGTGGACAATTTGAGACCAACTTAGGATAATTTAATCTTGGGAGGTAGCTAAAGTTTTAACAAAATATAGCATTTTGAGTGATGATGATTGTGCAAATTAAAAGTAAAAGGTGAGGAGATGGGCATTCAAAAGTCTACTCCATGCCTCTTCCATCCAACCATCATCATTGTTCTTTTGAGAGCAAGTTGAGGCAATTAGAATGTGACAATAATGTCTTTCAATTTTGGAGAAAAAATCAATGCCAACCTCAAAAGTTGATATGTCATTTTTTTCAAAAACCTAAAAGGACATTGCTATAAAGCTTGTGAGGTTCTCAACCACACGATTAAGGATCTCAAAGGCCTTATTATATGAACAAATGATACATCCTTAAGATTATGTAAAAGATGGGTGCCTTAACATTGAAAGTTTCAAATTTGCAAAACCAAGACAATAGCACAAAAGTTATGGCAATTACAAAAGTTAAACTTACCAAACAATATGTTTTTTAATGTGAACAAGACTCCCAAGCCCAAATGATTAATGATTTCAAAACATTTTTGGTGATGGTAGAGGCCAATCATGTTTATAGATTTGATGAAGAACTCAAAGGCATAGGAAGTGTGGAAGAAGGTAGTTGGTTAGATAAATGTTTATAAGTTGCAAACAATTTCACTTTGCACCCAAGTTCAGTGCATGAAGAGTAGCAAGTAATGTCCAACACTTATTCCTACATGCCAATTATTTTTTGGAAAGTGATGTTTCACCAATTTTGTATTTTAACGTGTTAATATCATTATGCCCATTTTGCCTTAAAAGGTTTTGAGCTTTTGTTGAACTGTAAACTTTCTTCTTGCGAACATGTTTCCATGCTTGATGTGCATTTAATCAAATTTCCCAACTTTCCCAAAATGCTTGCATTGTAAGGAAAAAAATTCACACAAATTGGTGGACATTTTCTAGAATCAAGAAGTTTAGTTCTAAAGAAGAGAAGGCAAAGGAAGCATATCCAAGGTAAAACCAAGCTACGATGACTCATTTTGAGCCTTTTTGGGTTTAGTATTAATATAATACACACCTCTCAAAACATGGTGCATTTAATTTTGAGTTTGACCTTTAGTGTCTAGGCCTTAAGATTATTATTTTCACAAAGTTAATGTTATTTAATTTTTTAAAAATAATTAATTTAATCATTTAAATTCAAGGAACCATGTGTATATTTATGGTATAGATAATATAATAGATTTTTTTTCATTTAAGACTATTCTAGGTATTTGGTTTCATTAATCATTCAAATAAGTGTTTGAAATGGATTTTATGCATTTGTCCACCTCATAATGCTTTTCATTTTCCATTTTCAATTTACCACGTATGTATGATTAATGCCTTTTAAAAACCCATTTGTAAAATGAAAATGATCAAGCTCTTCACATGGTTTATAAACATGGTTCAAAATATGTGGAATCATGTGTGAAATAGATATTACATAAAGGTTTTTAACCATTTCAATTTTTTTGGAGTATATTTGCATTTTTCAATACATAATTACATTTGTTTGTATAAATGTATTAAAATCCATCACAATAAAGATAGGAAAAATTATTTTGAAATATATATTTCTTGGTTTATGCTCTACCATAATATGCAAAAATTGTGAAATTAATAATTATTTTATTTTAAATAAGTGATTATAAGTAATAAATATAATAACTTAGTGTAATAAAATTACTATAATCACGATAATTACATGAAATAATGTAATTACAATAAAAAATATTTAAAATATTTTTATTAATAATTTAAAATAAAAATCAGAAATTATGAATATTAATTTTGGTTATAAATTATATAGTTATTAAAATTAATGTATAACTACTACAATTAGAGTGATTTTACAATACTTTTACATAAGTTGTAATAATTAATTTTAATATAATTACTTTTTTGTTTTAATGACTGAAAACATTTGTAAAAACTACAACCATTATACATAACTTGTCATTTACATATGTACATCTTAGTATCCACCCATATATTAATGAATAGAATACATTTAATACAACATTATAAACCCATGTGCCTTGGAATACAAAAAATTCACTTTGAGTACACATAGGGTTGCAATTCATTTGACACATTTGCAACTAATGGGACATAGATGGGTTTTTTTTTAATGAAAACCATGTTAAAAGGTATCCAAATGGAAGAACGAAAAAAACATTAATTGCAAATTAGTTGTAGTGTAGTTGATGCACAACCAAATGCAAAAAATAGTTGTAGAAATAACCAATGGTAGTTACAAACAACAAATAGTTGCAAGTAGTCACAAATTGATTAGTTACAAAAACTCAATTTTCTTTTAATGATTTATTCTTAATGTTGACATCCACCTAGGAAAACAATAGAATGTGACTACATAAAAGGGGTCACCATAGCTTGCCTTTACCTTCCAAGACTTTTATATGCAACTTTGGAAAGTACATGATTAACTTAAATCATTTTAATACACTATTAAGGCTTTGATGCCTTTCAATATTTTTCAAATGTAGTTAGTATCAATTCAAGCAAAATCACAATCATCTTAAAATTTTGTAATACCTTCCCTTGTATCTATTTTGGATTAAACGAAATTCATAATCTTTGAGTGGAATTTAGTTTTTTATAGGTTTTGACATGGCAATTGTACAATTACCATAATATTTCATTTGCAGTGTTTGAAGTTGAATGCTAGATGCATAGACTTCATTACAAGTCTTGATAATCATTCTTGAATCTATTTGCAAGTTTTTAAATGTGAACTTTTGAAGTTCATAATACATACCTAGTTACTTACAACCTTGGCAAAAAGTCCATCCACAATTACCTTTAACCATGTTGATTCCATTCATAGTACCTTTTAGTAAACAAAGTCCATGCATAGCTACATGCAGCCAAAAACAATCCATATATAATTTTTTGCAGCTAAACATAGTCCATCCATTGTAACATGGACCTATGCATAATCCATTCAAAGTTCCTTATAGGTAATTAAAATACATTGATATATAGTTATCCCATCCTTGCATAGTTCATTCATTGTTGCTTATAGTTTAGCATAATCCATTCATAAAACCTTGAAACCAATTAGAATCCATTTACTGTTGCTTGGAACTATGCCAATCAATTCATAACTTTGATGTAAAAATAGAATCCATTCATGTTTTGGGTAAAAGCATGGTTAGGTGGCTCATGTTTGACATTTTGAAAAGTCCACATTTTACACTAACTACAATTCCTACATTTAAAATAATGATCAAATTATAAATCCTATAATTACCCCTATGGTTTTGGTCACAAATATTAATAGAACACCTTATAAATATCTTTGAACATGTGATTGGTCAAGAAATTTAAAGAGAAGTTTAAAGATTTCCATGTGAAATGGAATACCAATTATAAAAAATGACGAAAATCATGATGAGTGAAAATTTTAATATGAAAAAATATATATTGGAAAGATTTTAATGCATCTTACAATTAAATTATTCATTTTATGGTGGCCTCTCTTTTATTTTAATTTTGATATTACTATGACATATTTTGTGAATCCAAAATTTTCATTTTCTATGTGTGACAAACATAGTGTCATCATTTCAAAAGTCCACAATGAGTCCATTCTTTTCTTAAAACTCATCCATAATTTTTAATAAGATTCTCACAAAATTCTATTGCAACATGGATAAACATTAAAATTTTAATGTTTGATACGATTTTACATTGTAAGTTCATGTATAATCTAGAAAAATTACAAATGTGATAGTCCAAACAATCCACCTAATTGTGCTTTCACCCTTTTTTTATTGTCCATAATTCAATATGGTTAATTATATTTATTTTCATTTATACAACAATTGATTCAATGTTAATTTTAATGTAAGCATGTCAGATAATCAATGATAGTTGGGTGCAAATCAAATATAAAGGAGCCATTGCAGGACGTAACCATTGTTTAATTTCAATTGTGGTAAATGGTTATTTAAATTAATGTTAAAATATTTGAATGAACATATGTGACAATATTTTTGGTGTATTGTGGAAACATTTGGCATATTTTGAAATAAATATAATGAGTATGGAGTACCCAAAAAGACTTTAAGACAATGTAACCAATGTTTTTCATTGCAAAAATGACTTTTTAAAAGATGTGAAATGATTTCAAACTAACATTTTTATCAGAAAAAATTTATATGCACATGTACATTATAGTATAATGCAACATCTTTTTGGGTCATACAAATTTCAAAAACTTGAAAATTGATTTGAAAATCACAATTTTAAACATATTTTACAAAAATTCCATTATTAAAGATTGTTAAAGATTCAGTCTTTGTCCTAGATTGGCTCCTTATATCCTATTTTAACTTAGCTCACATTCTTTCTTAGATGCCACTTCATAATTTAATATAGTAAAATTTCATATTTTGTGTTCAAAATTTTGTGGTATCATATTCCATGGCATATCTACTTTGAGTTCCATACATAACCTTTTCTATTCAACATGATCAATGTTGGCACCCATTACCTATAAGGTCAAATACTATCAACCCATTAATTAAAAGCATCAAACTTCCAATAGTAAAGCCACCATTGAAGTGCAAAGTCATGACTTCTCTCTTAAGGAATGAGAATAATAAGGATAACAAGGTAGATGGTCAAGGCCCTACACATTTGTCACAACCTACTTCTAACGACCACAAACAAAAAAAGGTGTGGAAAAACATTTCACCTTGGATCAATGAAACCAAGAAGACCCCAAGAACGTTGATAGGGACTTAGGAAAGGGATGAAGGTACATTGACCTTGTAAAGTGAAGCTAGAAAAATGAGAACTCAATGATCAAATAGTTGAAAAACACTTTCAAAGGAAGAAGAAGTCCACCATCAAAGCTCCAATTGCTTGAAGACTTTCTATATCTACCTAGACTTGGGTTGAAAATGCAAAGATCACAATCCCAAGTATCCAACACAAGGCAAACTTAAGTGTTCTGAGTTAGGTATGTAAGTTTCTTATAGATTTTTTATTTTTTAAGTTCCATGACAACCTTAATGGTCTCACAACTTTAATTTTCCTTCATTTTGATTATTGCTCTATCAATGAGAGGATAAGAACAATTCATGATGTACTTTTAACATTGTGGGGGAAATATTTTTTTGATTTTTTTGCATTTAAACCTAATAATGCTTACAATCATGATGATTAATAATATGGTGAAGGTGGTAGTTTCACTCTTTTGGAGGCTAAGAAATTAGCAAGCATGGTTGTGGTAATTTTAACACATCCTTGGATGTGTTTTTTGTGGATTATATTTGTACCATGTAGCCATGGTGCATGGTTTTTTGTTATTGTCTTTCACAGCTTTGGAGGTTTAACATGGTAAGATGTTTTATCAAGCATAGTGTATGATTTTGTTTGCTATGCCAATAAATTGGTGGTTGATAATTTATTGTCATTTTTAGGTTCAAATTGTGAGAGATTTTAATGCACACATGAACATGATTTCTCAAGTTGCCCTTTTCAATAATGAATGGAAAAAATGGTTATTATCTTTGAATCCTTGTGACAAATGTATCAAGTTGCTTAGATTGTATGTATTAAATATGCAAAGGAATTGATGTATATGTTATAGTAACCCCATAATTTTTAACAGTCACATAAATAATAAAAATGTTTGTTGTGTACATTTGATGATAAATATAGGTTGTGATGAAGCAAAGGAAGCTTGTTATCTTCTCACCAATAATTAGCATTGGAAAAGTTTTGATTACATCAGAATGGTTAAGGAATTATAGGATTTGATCAATTGCATGTTTAAACCTTGTTTGCTATTTGGAGTCCATGGTATGGAGCCACATCTAATACAAATAATGAATGTTATTGCATAATTTGGATAAAATTTGCACTCTCTAATTCAATAAGACAAACTAATTTGATGGTGAGCCAATGTTATTCAAACCAATATTGACAGTAGATCATACTATAATCAATAGTGAAACGATGTCATAAGTGTTTTTACTCAATTTGTTACATCATTTTTTGAAATGGGTTTTCGGGTGCATTTGTTTTTGCATTTTATTTATTATGATAAAATGCACTTGAAAAGAAGTAGGTGGTTAAAACACTATTGGGCACAACTAGGGTAGGCAAGGCCAAGCACATTAATTGTGTAACAAATTCTAACAATATTTAATTTTTACTTTGATAATATTACCAAGATGCAAATTAAATGGAATCTTTTTTCCAAGTTGAAAAACCAATTATATATTTTATTAATTATTATTATCAAGCTCTTACATCTTTAGGTGAAGCCTTATCTCACAAGGTGTTAGATTGCCATTTGAAATAAAATAATATTTTTATAGTTTCTTAATTTTTCACCCTTACATTAATTAAAATAAAAACCTCATTTATATGTTTATTGTGAAATCAAATGAATGAAAATATTCAGATGGAATTGAAATGGTATAATCAATTTATGTGCAATATATGACTAGGTATTTCATCAAGTTTGGTAATGATTTGGATGGTTTTTAAAATATATTTTCACTTTGTAATATTTCTATAAGTTATATATTTACATGAGTTAAATATACTCTTTAATCAATTAATACCAATAAAAAACACAATTTCTTTTTTAAAAATATTTTTTGGGTTTTGAATTTTATCTTATTATGAATATAATTTATTAAAAAGACCCTTTCAATATTGGTTTGGCAGAAGTTCAAACATAAATGTTTTTGAAAAGCAATATTTGTGCCAATTTTTTTTGTTTGCCATAATGTGCTTTCACTTTCATACAAGTTGAATACAATGAAAAAAAAATTACAATTTGAATAAAAAAATTTCAACACTCTAATGTGAAGGTTTTACTAGCATTTCATATTCAAGGCATGCATATTTCTATGTTATACTAGATTTATCCTACTATTTTTTCCTTCTGAAGTGGTTTTCTTGGGAAAATGGAAAATGGATAGTTTGGGTTATATATGGATGTTTAGAATTCATATAAATGGATGTGTGACATGTGGAGTTTTGGGGCTAATATTGGTTAACATGATTAGTATTTGCATGCAATACAATTTGGTGATACATATGCCATTTGGGTAAAAACATAATCAAAGGAACCACCTAAGTGAAGGGCACTTTTTAAAATTGCATTTTTGTATGTTTGAAAGAAAATAAGTGAAGCATAATAGTTTGAATTGCCATAATTTTTTTGAATTTTATTTTATTAATTGTAAATTTTACATGCTCAATTTTTGACACAAATCAAAAATGTTTTTGCATGTTCAAAACATTGAAACCTTAATAATGGACATTCCTTATTTTTTTCAAACATCCTTTTTTTCTACCACATGTACACCATTCCTCTTGAAAATTGGAAAGGATTTTAACATTGATGATTAGAAGGGCGAAAAAACTTGAATTGATGAATTTTTTTATAACCCATTTGAGCACATTTGATTCAAAAGTGTTTTTGACCTTAAAAATTATGGATTCTGAAAACGTGCCTTTAAAAAAAATTGTTCATATTTATATGATAGAAGGCATGAATGCATAATATACATGATATAAAATCAATTTGTAGTCAAAATGTATTTATATTTAAAATGCAATGTTAAATGAGATATGGGAAATACAAAATTTAAAGTTATAAACCAACATAAAAATGACACATGTTATGTGCAGTCCTTGGAAAATGACTTTTACCTTGGCACCCTTTGTTCCTTTGACCATGTTTTCACCATTTTGTGGCAATGTCATGTGGTATGCATCTTTTTTAAGTTTGTTGATGGCCATTCTTGAATTTTCCATTAAATGCAACTAATAATTTACAAAGTTGAATGTCACTAGAAACATGGTTTGATAATCTTCACAATGTGTTAAAATTTGAAAAGTTGAGATAATGATGGAATTCAACTCACAATTTGATATTTTGTTTGTTGAGCATGATTTCAAAAGATTTGATTTTTTGTTGCCAATTATATTTTTTTGGGTCACAAGGCCATTGTAGTTGGATTATGCATGGCATGGTTGAAAAATAATTGACAAGTTAAGGAGACCCTAATTAAAAAAGTTTGTGTTTATTGTTGTGTGCACATAGCTTAGTAAGGGAGTGGGGTTTGGGTTTTGGATCTATATACACCAAATTGTTAATTTTTAAAGCTAAATATAACTAGAGAGGCACAATAGCCAAAGTCAAATTTATAAACATTAGTTGATTAGATGATGGATGTAGTAGCCTCAATTGTAATAATTCAAAATCTTAAGAAAATATGGTATTAAAAAAGTTCATATCAAGTCTAAACAAAGAACATCACAGTGGTGAAATTGTAGAAAATCATGGTATGCAAGAGTTTGAGTTTTTACTTATGAGTTTTGTTGTGATAGTATAATTGTATACATATATATTATTTTTAAGTTTAAATAAAGACGTCGTTCACAATCATGAATTTTGTTTTTTTTCTTATGTGTTAGATGCATGGAATGATTTGAATGTGTTTAGTTACAACTACAAAAAAGTAGAACCCCTAATTTTGTTGTGAAAAATCTTAGCCTTTATAACTTCCATAATTTCACATGAAGCAAACTTAACTAGTTTAACATACAATAATGCATTTACCATTCTTGCATCTTCTTTGAGTAATATATATACATATATTCATTGATAGTAATAATGTTTTTAAAATCCTACAATTCCTATGATTGAAGTTGCAAAAAATGCCAAGTAATTTTGGACTACTTGGGCACATTGCACCATCGAGATTTAGGGTAGGTAGTCAATAATAATGTCAAGAATTTCCACAACTTTCGGAATTATAAGCAACTAATTTTGAAAATAAGTAACATTTATTGAAACTTGTATAATTATTATTGGAATGATAAAGGCACTACCATAGATGATGTAGTTGACATTAACAATTTTCACTAGATCTTAACTAACTTAACATACATATGTATGTACATAACTTTCATTTGGGAAAAACTTCAAACTAATACTTCACATTTAAGGGCAAGAGTACCTTTTAAATTATAAGCATGAGAACAATTCATAGCCCTAGCCACCAAATGTTGATATTTCATGGGCAATTACAAAGCAAATATTGTACTCCTAATTGAAAAATTGACATCTTAATTTAGTGCTGGTGCATGAGCCACGAAAATTATCATCACTACTCACATTACAATTAACATGTGATTTGAAGTTGTCATATATATAATCTTGATGTAGTACAAAGCTCCTACATGGAAAATGTCATGGAAGACAATAATAAGTTTCACTTCATGGAAAAATACAAAAAAGATAGGACATGACCTCATTGTGTACTAGTTGGAAAATTCATGTCAAATAATAATGAACAAAAATAATAATGATATGCCCTATTTCTCAACTAACACACCTAAGCATTATTTGGATGGTAGTTATACTTGGTCACTAGAGTATTTTGAAATGGAGTTGTTCTAGTTGTGGGGGAGTTTGCAAATTATTTTTGATGATTTATGTTAAACCCATATTGTAGTAGTCATTATCGACCCACAAGTATTTAGTCAATACAATTTTGAAGACAAATATTTTGTATATCATAATTTGTGATTTAAAATCAAATCACAAATGATATGCACACAAATGACACATGTGATTACTTGAAAAACCTTAATTATTGAAACATGTAAATAGAAAATTCACATGAAATTTACATCTGTTAGGAAAAGCAATTCCTTTTTTAAATATTTTTACAATGGTTTCATAAAGGAAATGATACAATTTTGTGATGTGCACAAGAGCAGCACATAGTGTCAAGAACCTCATGCAAAGTTGCAAACATATCTTTTATTGTTAATATAAACATCTTTCTTGCATTATCCACCCCATTTATAGAAAATTAGATTATCCAAGACAAATGTTGCTATCTTTTATCAAATGGCAAATTGTTATAAGTGCAAGAAAGGACCAAGATAAAGTAGATGGAAAAAGTTGTCTTTTTAAAATTTTGTTTAATAATGAAACAATTTTTGACATGAACCCAATAAAGTAGATTCAAAATCTCTTTAAAATTCATAAGAAAAATAATGTAAATTCATTTAATTTATGGTAAGTTGAATACAAGATTTAAGGAACTTTACTAGAATAAAAGTAGGTAACAAGCACGTTTGAAATTGACTAGGTCAATATGGTGTTCAAACCTACTTATAAGTTGGAAGGGTCAAAGGAAGATAAGATATACAAACAATTTACCTTTGTAGTTTACTTGTTAAGTTGATAAAAGGTAGCAATGAAACCCAACATAAAATATTATACATTCAATATTTTTGCATGAATAATAAACAAGAAGATACTTCTTCATTATTGTGCATTCATTTTCAAAATTTGCATTATAAAAGTAAGGTTGATTTAGTAGTTTTGTAAAATGCAATAAGCTTTTGAAAATTCTATTTTTTGTAGTATAACATTTGTTTCAAGTATATGTCACGTATGTTCTAAGATGGAGAAAGTACATTTTAAAAAAGATTCCTTTCTTGAATATACAATGACCTTTATATCTTAACTTAGTACATGTTTATTTCATTCAATTTTCTAATGAAAAAGCACTTTTAAACACCATTTTTACTAGTCAATTTCAAAAGTACTTGCTTTTACTTTTATTATTCAATTTTCAGATTTTGTAATCAATGTATATTAAACTCATTTTTAAAAAAATGATTTCATAATAACACTTGAATATATTTTGAATCTAATTTCTTGTACATATGTCAAAAACCATCTCATTTTTTACTCGCTTTTACTTCATTAATTGTTATTGTATAATATATCATGTTTTCACCCAAAAGTTGGATATATTATTATTATTATTATATGCAAAAGTTAAAAGTACATAAGACTTTTTGCTAAGTAGATTCTACTTTGAACCCATTTTCTAAGTGTTTCATCTACTTACATTGATTTGACTAAGAAAAGACAATCCTATCAAATATATCTACTTTTTTTAGAATCCACTTAAAAGTGATTTTTCAATATTGATATTATGATAAAGCAAAAGATTACTATCATATTAATCATTGAATGGAATAGTATTTTTACTTTCAACATATCAAGGCTTATTTTATGGCTACTTTCCATTTATGTTGCAAGTAGACTACAAGGATCAAGAGTTGTCTATTTTATTTTCCTTGCACCTTTGCATATTATAATAACCATATTGAAGATTGACTCACTCCAACTTTGAAGCAATAAAGGTTAATTCCAAGTTAGTGATAATAAACCAAAAAATCACTTTAAAGTTACACAAACAAAAATTACATCACCTATCTCAATTGTAAAAATATATTGACACCATGACTAGCTTGATTCATAAACACACTTAAGTAACCAAAGGTAAACTATAAGTTGGCAATTGAAGCTTCTTAGCAACTACCACTTGATAGCAACCTTTGATGGGGTCATTCATGGTTGGGGTTCCCCCAAAAAATGGAAAAAATAACTCCAACAATTTTTTCCACTAGATTTTACAAATAACATATACATGGGAAAAAATTATGTGAGAAAAATTGGATAGGCCAATTAAGATCATTCATGTGGTGGTGGTATTTTTTCACATGCATAGATGATTGTGCATCAATATTTTGGTTTACATGATTGTGCAAAAAAGAAAAGAAAAGAAAAGAAATATATATATATTTCCATGGACAAGTAAACATGTGTTTTTGCATGTGATTATTTTTTGTAGATGTGATCTACATTTAAAACTAGAGATTATGAACTTAATGAATATAAATAATTAACCAAATGGTAAAAAAATAAGGAGTCCTTTCCCTTGCATCCTTTTGGTATAGAATTTCAACACTTTGAAATTTTGATATGATTTGGTTTTTTATGAAATTCATCTAATGGACATGTACTTGCATAAAGGGAAACATTCTTTTATTGAACAAAAAAATTGAAATCAATAGCATGACTTTATGCATTCCTTAAATTTCATTCCTCTATAAAAATTATAGTATGGACAATTGACTTTAATTGGTTAAGGACTCAATAGGATTTTTAAGGTGATTGCACATTGGATAGTCCATAAATGGACTATCACAAAGGCATATTTTGCAAATGCCAAGGTAGGTCGCTACAATACAAATTTGAACAACCTTAAATGTTTTGAAAGGACTTATCTAACCAATGTAACATAGGGTGAAAGCACGGTATAGGGCAGCCAAAAATGTTGTCACATTGTACTGTTTTCCAAGGGTGTCCATGTTTGAACTTCAACTATGGTAATATTAGAGCATATTTTTCCAAATTTTTTGCATAATTTGGTAGATTATAACAAAAATAATTCAATGGAATTTTTATTTTTTTCCAACTTATATTGTGAGGTTTCAAAATATATTTGTGGCAAAAAATGTACGTCACTATATACAAAAAATGCAAATATACTAAAAATGATTGAAGTGATTTTTAGTTTTTGTGAAACTTGTAGTATCTATTAAACATTGTGACTCCATATGATTGGAATAATTTTGTGAATCATGTGAAGAGTTTGATAATTATCATATCACAAATGGGTGTTTTTGGGGGTTATGACCATAAATATGTGGTAAATTATAAATTTGACAAGATATCACCTTCAAATGGAAAATGACAAGATATGTGAGGTGTGCAATTTTTAAATTTTTCATTTTAGACAGTTTTCGGCTAACGAATTCCAACCCAAACGTACTATAGTCCAAAAATAGAAACATGTTCTATTGTATTATATATATTACAAATATACTCAATATTCCTTGCATTTAAGCATTTAAAATTTATTTATTTATTCCAAAAATAGTAGATATCAATAACTTTGTGAAAATAAAAATAATGAGCCCAAACACCAAAAGTGAAACCCAAAATTAAATGCAATATGTTTTGCAAAAACATAATTTACACACATGTTGTAAAAGTGCCCAAATGAAACCCAAAAATAAATGCAATATGTTTTGCAAAAACATACTTTACACACATGTTGTAAAAGTGCCCAAATGAAACCCAAAAATAAATGCAATATGTTTTGCAAAAACACACACATGTTGTAAAAGTGCCCAAAGTGGCCCCCCCATAGTGTGTTTTCACCCCGTACTTGTAAAAACATAGAAACAAATTTGGTGATAAAATGTCATCATTCAATTATAGGATGTACATTTGAAGTGATATATGCAAAACCTTGGTTACAATCATAAAAATAATTTATGGACTCATATCAAGTAGTTTATAATTGCAAAGTATGGTATTTTTTTCTAGCATGATCATGGTGTTATTGCAATGCTAAAATAAAGGTTGAACATGAAAACTTTGATATTTAATTTGATGGATCCTCATGAAACTACCAATCTACATAAATGTCCATAACTTATTGAAACCAAAGAAGTGTGAGGATATCTTTTACAAGCAAGGAAATGGTACAGTACATCATTTGTGCCAAATAGAAAATTTAGAATACAACAAATTAAAGATCCATTAAAGTATTAAAATTTCATTTGATACCCTATTGAAAGCTATTTTACTTGTATTTTATGGACTCCACATGTGCCATTTTTGGTTCACCCTAATGTGCAACTACCCTTTACAATGATAACATCCAATACATTATTGAATGTGTTTCTTTGTTTATTCTCTCATGAATGTTCTAATTATGGTAACACAACAATACACCATAGTTGTGATATACTAAACAATATGAAATCTAACATTGTCCTTTGTAGTCCTCTTATGTTAGACATTCTTTTTTGGAACACCAACCATGAACACCAACCCATGTGGGTCTTGTTAATACATTTAGTGCCAAAATTTCTGTAAGAACTTTGACTTTTAGTGTTATACTAAATGCAAGCTTGTTAGTATTTGCAATATTTTAAAGATTTCCCAAGCCCACAACATGTCCTTCCACACTGAATCTAATTAACATGATGTAACTAGGTTAAAGACTTGACATCCTACTAAATAACTAGGGCACTATAAACAAACAACACCCCTTAACAATTTTCACCATTTACTTTCACCAATAAAGATTGTCATAGGACTTGAACCTATCAAACAAATTTAGATGTGATTTTGTTAGAAGAATTGAACTAAATTTGAATTTAATTTCACAAATCCTTGTATTGCACTTAGTTTTAAGCTCTTTGTAATAATCATATCACCACAACTTGACCTAGGCTCCTTGTAGCAAAATAAAATGATGTAGACCAAAGGATTTGAATTGTTCAACGAATTCACAAATGATTGCACATTAAAGTAACAAAGTAACATTAAAGGTTATTGCTTTGACTAATAAAAAAGCTTTTAAATTAAACAAGGATCAAACCAAGTCTTGATAGATATCTACTTCTTTGGGCTCATGGTTGCCAATTCATATCATGAACCTCAATTGTAAATATGTTGCTTGAGACCAATTGGTACATTTATAGTTCTAAAACACATGTATTAGTTTAAGAATTTTCAAGATTTGAAGTTTGGTTTCTTCTAGTAACACTATCATAACATTAACATAAATCAATACATTTGTTTAAGAACACAAATCAATGGTGTTTAAGGGGTTGGGGTAATTTGGAACATGAAATTGATTGACCATCATTATGTTATTGAAAACAAAATGATCCTAATGTGCATTGCTATTCCATTTTCTTTTGTGGATATACATTCCAACAAATTTTAGAGACTTTGAACCCCAAAATATGTGCATAACAATCCATTAAAAGTTTCTCCATTCATCAAACTTATAAAACAAATAGGCCCATTGCCACATCAATTTCTAAAATTTCCACCCTACATATGTGAAATAAAGTTCATCATCTCACTTTCTAAAAACACAAGAAAATATCCATCTTCAAAAAAGAAATAGAACAAATAAAATGAAATCAAAAACATGTTGTGGTATATTGAAAATGACATTTGACATTCAATTAATAATCCACACAACAAACAATACAATAAGTTCATTTGCATAGTTAACAAAAGTTGTATAAAGATTTTTTACTTCTATTGTTGTAGATCACATTTGTACCTATTGATTCTTGCATTGGGAGTACATCACTATACTTTATGGACATCCATACAAATCATGAATACCATATTTGGTATTAATTCCTAAGAGGGAGCTAATCAAAAAGAAAGAAAAAACATATAGTAGTTTGCCAAAATTCTAGAGATTTTAGCCAATTCAAAACACAAGATAACTTTGAAACTTATTAGTGGACTTAACATACTTAAAGACTATTATTGAAATTCTGAAAATTTCAATAAACCAAACATCAGTTGTAGGTACAATACTCATTATGAGCACAAAAAATGTCAATTGCAACATAATACAAGTTCCTATATGGATGAAAACACATTATAATGACCCCCTTTATGAAGTCACATTGTAATGTTTTATTGAGTGAATGTTTTTGAACTTAAACCATGTCAACACGAAGGACTTTTCACAATATTTTTGCATATTATGATAAATAATAACCTTTTTTAGTTTTAAAAAATAATTTTAAAATATATATCATGGTGGATTGGAATATATTTGTATGAAAACAATGCATGTAATTGTGCATTTAAAATGCAAATATACTCAAAAATAAATAAAATTTCAACCTTTATGAAATTTGTAATAATTATTTCACATGTGATTCCACATATTTTGAACCATGTTCATGAGCCACATGAAGATTTTGATCATTTTCATTTCATAAATGAGGTTTTTTAGGGTACTAATTGTATAAGTGATTGTAAATTGAAATTTTAATAAATAATCACTTTGAAATGGAAGGTGCCTATAAGCATTATGAGTTGGGCCAATACATAAAAAAAAATTTAAACACTCATTTGAATGATTCATTAGACCAAATATCTAGTGTAGTCTTTGAAATGACATCATTATATTACATATACCACAAATATATCCATGGCTCCTTGATTTTAAATGATTTTTTTCAAATAATATTAAATAACATTAATTCTATGAAAATGTTAATCTTAAGGCCCAAACACCAAAATTTGAACCCAAAATTAAATGCACCATATTTTGGAAGCTATATAATATAATATTAGATCCAAAAAGGCCCAAAAGTGTTTTAAAAGGGGGTTATTGTATTGTGCTTTCATATGATTTTACATAACATAAATGAAAGAAAATTCACCATGTCACCAATGTTGGAATTATAGGTGTAACACATGAGCACATACTTGGACCAATCATTTCTTAACTGAAATAACTTCTTCCATATGTTTCCATGTTCATTCAATTTACACAATAGTACCCAACAAATGTCAAAAACAATTGATTCTAAAAAAACTAAATTATTTAATTTAGTTTGCCACTATTGTATAAGATCGGCAAATCCATGTGGTTCATAACCTTCTATGATACCATCCAATATTATTTTAAGCTAGATGTAAACATGAATAACAATAGTAAAAAACAACCCACATGGCTTCAGGAAGTATTTCACCCTTGCTTGACCCCATGAAAGTCACCCCTAATGAATATTTTTGGCTTAATGACCATATTAAATTCTATTTGATAGACTTCAATTGCTTGGAATTTCAATTGAAGCCAAAATTAACAAATAAAATAAATGCAAAATAGGAAAAATAATTTTACAAGTTTGATTATAAGTGTCACCCAAGGTGTAGGATAATTATCTTAAAGTTGATGAAAGGTTAATCAAAAGATTATGGAAAAAAAAAAAGTGAAAAAAAGTAAAGAAATAACAAACCATTTGCACTTTGGGCTTTCATGTTTTGTAAATCATGGTCACATAATTTTGCCCATGGGCTTCTCTACCAAATCTCATTCAACAATCCTACAAAATACATCAATGATGTCATTTCATTAAGCTTTAGCAATCCAAGAGTCAAGGAAATATAATTTTTGTAAAGGGTAATGATTGTGGACATCTCTTTTAAATGTATAATCAAAGAAAAAAAAGAAATGTAACAAAAAATGATGCAAATATGAACTTTTGAAAAATTGGGTCCAATTCATATCATTCAAAAGTTCATAACTATGTTTTGGTTAAAACATTTCAATTTTGAAACCATTTTTTTTGAATCTAAACATGTTTTTTTTTTTTTTTTCATTTATTTCCAATTTCAAGTCATTACATAATTTTTTTAATAAAAATCATATTTAAATTGGTTTTGAATTTATTGGAAGTTCAAAATAAGGGGACAACCCAATTC